>ERZ724508.395-NODE-395-length-31446-cov-6.119939_pt1 | contig 31446 bp, 46 predicted proteins | sample MGYA00376041_ERZ724508 | MGnify/ENA primary metagenome ERZ724508 (study PRJEB28724, sample SAMN07190887) | wastewater metagenome | isolation source: effluent of sewage treatment plant in Hong Hong | place: USA: Christiansburg, Virginia | collected 2016-03-01 ...
TATTCGGTTGAGGGTCATACGGGTTGTACTTTGTTCTGGTCAATAGCCCTTCTATTGACCCGGATATTTACTCTCGCATGGAAAAATACGACACCATCGGCTGGAATTGGCTTATGAGCACTAATAGTGATCAACAACATCGTCTTAAGAAGGCAAATTACGATAGCTCCATGAGCTTCCATTCCGTGTAGTATATTATCAGAGTAAATTCAGCAGTTTCGGCCTACAATTGGAGTCAACTATTGTTTGAAGGGTCCATTGAAGTTCAATTGTCACCACCTACTTATGCTCCTTAGAAATCATTGGTAAAGAAGAACATCAGGGTGTAGCTCCATCCAAATCTTTAGAAGTGCTTGAAAAAACCGTCGATGAGTATTGAACAGAAGCTCAGCCTCTTCAACGACCCTAATTTACCCTGGTCAAGGGTCGGAAAGCACAAGGGGTCCCGCTGGTACATTTTAATAATGGTCAAGGGCCTTTTAAATCATAAGCACAAGTGTAGATTATAATCGTAATCTAAGCGCAATCAATGTCAAACCAAGGCACAGTCACTCTTGCTGTCGAAGGCAAGCCTATTGAGGTTTCGATTCGGAGAGCGACACTTAAGGACCTCGCAAAATGGAAGGAAAAACTAAAGCCTGCAGTGCTGAACGTAGGCACTAAAGAAGTACATCTGTTAGGGGCGATGCCTGACGATGTTGCTGTACAGATGCTTGGCTTGGCCACGCAACCCTCTCGACTCTGAGACTGATTTTCATCATCTTCTGTGAATACTTTTCTCAAGGTTCGATGGGAAATTGGTTGAGGTTGGGCAGTAGTTTTGAAGGGGGAGTACTTAAAACATGAAAAGTAGTGCTTCCTAGCCTTTTATCGAGTCAAAACGAGGGTATGGAGTGGGGAGTTTTTAAAAAAATGGAATCTCTCAGAAGTTGATAATAAGGACTGTCTTTATTCAAGTGGCCTCCTTCCAACTGCAGCAACCGGGCCGATGATCTTTCCCCGTTCTATTGGTAGTCCCATCTGTAAAATTTATTCAGCGGAGGTGTGTGTTATTTTTCCTCGGAGGCTTTTGCAGTTAGGATGTCCAAGCAGTTCTAAGACGCTATTGACCGAGCAAAATATAATGGAATAGACCGTCGAGATAGACCTCAACGAACGCTCCGAACCATCGCGTCCGAAGACACTACAACTCTACAATACTCTAGCCTTCCATCTGCCGTAGTTTGGGGACTACCAGGTAGAGCCATTCGTCGAGGCAGAGTACTCACCTCCAGCAGATTAACCTACCGGTGAACCACCTCTTACCTACTCCTTCACATATAACGTCGAGTACGAGCGGGTGATAGGCTCTTCCTAGAGCTATCCCCTTCTACTATGCCTCAGCAATAAGCACATCATTGTGGCCTGCCGGCAGGAGATCATTGTATTCGACATGCTCGACTTCTCCATACAGGGAAGGTTACCATGTACCCAACTTGTTACCAGCATCGATGCTGAGGGTGACAACCTTGTAGTAGGCTGCGCAACCGGGCAGATATTTTGCTGGTCAATTCAAAAACAAGCAGTGAGCTGTGAGATAGGGTTCTTTCCAGCTAAGAGCTGCATTCGTCGCGTCAAGTGGGTTCGGTTCGGTCGGCTCTGCGCTATTGACTCCTTTGGTAGTTTGGTATTCTTCGATATCTGCCACCGAACCATCATGGAACGTAAAGTGGCGACTACTGTCGACAGCTTTCCTATATACCAGGAACAACGAGGACGAACTACCGACAAACTCAAACGTATGTGGAAGAACCTGTTGACCAAGTAATAACCACCCAGCGAGCAGCAGCAGGTACGCCACTACAACAACTATTTCACAATGTGCCATTCCCACTATGAGGAGTTTGTGGATCACAGTGAGATGATTGTTGCAGTGTTCCGCAAACAGACAGTTGTGGTTGCTGTACTCAGCCGCGAGAAGCTTACTCTGAAATCCGAGCAAAGACTGTTAGAGGATCAGCATCTTGAAGAGGTTGGAGCTTTCACCTTTGGACTGGGCGGATTTGATGTAAGCAACCACACCTACCTACTGCTGGCTGTCAGTTACGGCCATACCATGAACTACTTCAAGTACGTAAGGGTCGATGATTGCGTGGAATGGCATCACGTATTCACCTTCCAGACTGAGCGAGTGATCCTGAACGGCAACTTTACAAGCAACAACATCCTTACGTACCTCTCGGAAGAGGGAATAGAGCTTGGAACGGTGGGAGAGCAACCACACCTGGTTTGCAAGATCGACTTTGCGAGGTTCAACTATATTGACTACTTCAATACGGAGGAGCAGCTGGGGCTGGATAAACGGGCAGTGGTGTATCGTAACATGCTCAAGTCGCGGTGGCAGGAAAACATGTTCTGCTGTATGGAGGGTAAAAGGTTGCTGTTGGGTACCATTGAGTCATGGCAGAGCTATCTGAGTCTGCTCACCAATGAGGGTCGGTGGGAGGAAGCGATGAATTATGCCTTGCAAATCTATCAGGGAAAGTTACGGCTGTTGGCTGGTATTAACGAAAATGTCTAGCAACGCAAACTAGAGATGAAGGACTTCTTCGACAAGATAACAATGACTTATCTATCGTTCGAGCTGAGGAAGGAAGACCACAGCGACAGAAAGGCAGTGGTACGGAGGGCAGTCATGTTTATGCTCGCCACTGAAAACTACTAGAACCTGTTCACAACGGTGTTCGAAGCAATTTGCGCATTCCGGCTGCGGGAATAATTCTTTGAAGTGCTCGAATAGGCGATCACTCAGAAGAAAGTAAAGTTGGTTCCCGTGGAAGCCCTGATAGAATGCATCAAGGTCTACAAACAGCAAAGGAAGCAGGAGCTACTGGAGACACTTATTATGAACCTGGATTTGGAGCAGGTCGATCGGTTGGTGCTTTTAGAGACTTGCCTGCGGTTTCAGATGTTTCGTTCGCTGATCCACATTTGTGTGGCTCAGGAGGACTACGTAACTCCAATCATCAAGCTTTGTGCACTTGTCAGTTTATAACCCTAAATTCGAGAGGGGTAGCGAGAAGTCGCTGACATCTTATTCTGGTTCGCCAAGGGATGTCTACAGGGGATTTTCATCGATTGCTACCAAGACTAGAAGTACCTGCAGATGCTCGAAAAGTTAGTGACGTACATGTTTGTGCCCTTCACCCTGAAGATCTTGTGCAAGACCAACCCAGAGAGGTACTTCGTGCTGATCTGCAAGTTCTTCGAACCGCGGATTCTGCAGCTGATCCTCTAAAATAGCGAGCGATTTTTGGTCAAGAAGAACACTCTCCAGCAGCAAGCCTTGTTCGAAGGAAGTAGCGTTGGCGAGTTTGTGGTGTACGAAAACATGCTCAAGAACGTCATCTTCACCGACTACCTGTTCCCATAAAGGGTCAAACCCATGTTGGAGAGGTTTGTGGTTTATCTCGTACTCAAAAACCAGTTTAACTTTAACTAAGAGTTCAGACTGCGATCGGTACACTACTTCATCGAGAACCCATGGCTATTCCAAGAAGTTAATCATCAGGACGAGGAACAGAGTAGCAAGTAGGAATAGATCAATGCCTATCTCATGAGGTTGTTCGACCTTTGTCTTAGCAGAACAAGCTCACCAACCTAACTGTGCGAGCAGTTGGTCGGTCGCATATTCACCCTCGACCGTAGCGAGTTACTTGGCGAATCACTCTGTTACCTATACCACCAGCTAGGCAGATATGCCAAATGCTTCTAACTCTATCTTCGGATGAAAAACTATGAGACCAGGGAGAGAGTGTTGCTCTATCTGGAGCACAATATCGCCTCATTGCCTTAGCTACAGGTAGAGACCCTCAATAACATCGCCTCCTTGGTCAAGATTAATGAGGAGAGAGCACTTCGGCTATTGGCCAACCGCCTTCCAAACAGTTGCGAGGATATCATCAACAAGTTGGCAGCCTACCCTAAATACCAGCTGCGCTACCTTGAACTTGTATTCCAAAATAAGCATGCTCTCACCGATGAGCTCAAACTCATTCATCTGGGCATTGTGCTCAAGTACGAAAAGCAAGAGGTTGAGTATTTCCTGAGAAAAATGGACTATCCGTTGGATGATGCTTACCGGATATGCGAGGAAGCAGGCCATAAACCCGCAATGGCCTACTTAGCTTGCCGCAAGGGGATGGCTGTGTAAGGAGCAATGATTCTAGCAGATGTGTTCTGTGAGGTATCGGATGAAATCGTTAAAGCGATTGCCCGCAAGCAACAGCCTAATCGGAACGTGCTGTATGACCGGTTGAGAGAAATGCTAGAGGTGTGTTCGCAGGAGTACAAGGTTGACCCAGTTCAGGGCTAGAACATTTGGTTTAGATGTTTGGAACGAGTGTTCAAGCACATCAAGATCGAGAATCTTGTGAAATAGAACGTGCCGGTGGCTATCCGCGACCTACTCAACGATATCGTGAGCATAATATTGGAATAGCTGTGCTCACAGATCAACGTGGAGTTCTTTGTGAATGTACAACATAGTTTACTGCAGCGCTTCACCAAGAACTTTTCATTGCTACCTTTCAACGTGTTCAGCAATGCCTATCTCCTCATGAAGGGCAGGCTGAAGCATACAGAAAAGGTACTGGTTCTCACCAAAACTCTCATTGAGGAGAGTCACTTGCTGATGAACACATAGATCTCCAATACCTATGTAACGAGCCGATGTAATGTAGCATCACGGACTCATTGGTCGACCCAGCTGCCTTATCTGCGGACAAAAACTTAGTCAAATGTGCGTAGTATTCCCATGCCGCCACTGCTTTCACTTTGACTGTGTGGGCGAATACCGGTGTTTGCTCTGCCGCAACGAACTTAAGTATTGCATGGGTGAAGGCAACCGAGTACTTTCCTTTAAGACCGATGAAAGAAGCTCCGACAAGAACCGTACTGCTACTGATCGCCTGCGACAGTTCGACGAGGCTCTCGCCGACATGGATAAGGCACTGCAGCAGGCTTCTTGACATATTTGAAGTGCGCCTAGTCCAAATCAAATATCGAATAATATTCGTTAGATAATGCAGCAACCAAGCAGTACCTGCGTTCGTGGCAAGAACAAAGCTACGGACTTGAAGAAGCTAATTCAGCAGGCTTGCTGCAACACGACGAAAGCGAAGAAACCCGAACCAATTCCCCCTGCTCCTCAACTCCAGGAAAAGTCCAAAGATCGGCAGGAACCTACCCTAACTAAAAGCAAGTGTTCAGAGGATTCGAACAAGTCCACGAAGTCGATGAAGTCGATTACGCTCGCCAACAGGTTGGGTGGCAAGCAGCTGAACTCCAGCACTGGCACCCTCCGAAACAAATAAAACATCAACGGTAATGTCAAGGAGCGTTCAAAGAAGCTGACGTCGAGCGTAGTGCTAAGAGAGAAGGGATTGAGCACCCTCACCACAGATAAGAGCCTGAAGAGCATCAAGGTCACTAGCAGCATCTAACTGCCTAAGGTCATGCCGAAGACCAGCCGAAGTGTTAAGTTAGACTACGATGAAAGGCTCAAAAAGGCTATCAGTGATATCAGCTAAAAACCCAAAAAGAAAGAGCTGTCAATCGAAGACTTTGACTTGGGAAAGAAGCTCGGGAAGGGCCGTTTTGGCAACGTTTACTTAGCCCAGTAAAAGCAGACAAAGTTTTCGTTAGCCATCAAAGTCATCAACCGCAGACAACTCAAGGAGAGCGATATGGAGAACCAGTTGCTCGAGGAAATAAAGCTGCAGACCTTTATGAACCACCCCAACATTTTACGGATGTACGGCTGCATTCGGGACAGCAAAAACATTTACTTACTGCTGGAGTTGGGAACCGGCTGCCTATTTCGAGAACTTCGCCATAGGGTACTATCTGCAAACTAGTTTAGGGTCACTTTAACGAAGCCGAATCAGCATACTACATCAAGCAGGTCATCGAAAGCTTGAAGTACCTGCACAGTGAGGGAATCATCCATCGAGACATCAAGCCATAAAATATACTGCTCTGCCAGGGAGTACTTAAACTATCCGATTTTGGATGGTCGACATATTCACCCTACGCCAAACGACAAACCTTCTGTGGTACTCTTGACTATGTGCCGCCTGAGATTGTCGAGGGAGATCTGTACGATGAGCGGGTAGATATCTGGAGCCTTGGCGTACTCTGCTACGAGCTCAACACTGGAAAAGCACCCTTCGAAGTACCAAACGACCAAGAAGGCACTTATGATAAGATCTGTTCGGCAGAGGTGGATTTCCCACCTCATCTCTCCAACGAACTCAAAGATCTAATAAGCCGTATCCTTACACGGGAACCTGGACAGCGATTAACATTGAGCTAAATCGAAGGACATTCGTGGCTGACCCGCCACTCAACCGTTGGACGGTATATCAGCAAGGAGGTATGGGACAGTTGGGAGTCCCTTAAATGATAAGAATTCAGTGCAACCACCGTAGAATTGTGAGAGCATTCAATCACTTCCGAAATGGATTGTGGCAGCCGGGTATCACTGGCGACATCCTCACCGAAGAGCTTTCACTAAAGTTATCTTCGTTCTTGATGCTGAAGTTCAGTGAGATGTCCTTGCTGACAATAGAAGAACGGTTTAGCGATAAACTGCTGAGACTGGGACTGTGCAACGTCGAATTTACTCGGCTATCGCCACCCAGCGAAGATATCTCCTCCAGGTTAATCGACATTTTCATTGTCTTGAGGGTCGCTCTTGACCGATAGTTCTGTAGCGAAGCCTAGACATTAGCTCGCTCAGACGGAATTACTAATCGTGCTGAGGGCACCTCAGTGTCAGGTGGTTGCTCCTCAGATTATTGTTTGTACCTCTGCAGTTCGTTTTTGGTGGTGTGTAGCTCCCTTTGGAGTTCGTTGATGATCGCGTATAACTGGTCAACTGACTCGCGTTGCGATGTATTAATCTTAATGTTGTTAGTGATCTTCTTGGCGCGTTGAGCAAATTTCATTGCCGAGATAGTCTACTCAATGCAGTTTTGTGCCCCAGAGAAGGTGACGATGATGGATGTCTTACAGTTGCCTGACAATGAATCTTGGAGAATGCGAGTGAGCTTGGACTATCTGTAAGGAATGTGATCTTTCTTCTTCCGGGTTGTTAGAGCGTTGATGACATTACCCAAGCAAGAAAGTGATAGGTTGATCTTTTTGGCCTATTCCAAAGTCTCACCGGAGGCTCCTGATCTCCTTACCTTTTCACTACCCGCGAGATCCACCAGATATAGCTTACCAGTTCTGGTTTCGCCATTCACCTGACTTCGGATGCTAACCATGATGATGGTATGGCTCCGCGAACTATATTGATTGACCCTTGTCGAGGACACCTTTCTGATTTGTTCTCCGAAGTCAATGAGGCCCAACATAGTCTTGGCGTTCGTTACTTCCAGTTCGGATAAACCCTCAACATAGATACCGTTGGCTGACTCCTTGATCTTGAGCTCCGCTGGCTGTAAAGCAAACAAATCCGAGAGGGACTCTTTGTAGATTTCTAGCATCGATGCTGTGATCTTGTAGCTCGCTTCCGGTTGGGAATCGGCAAGTTCAAATATGTGCTCAACGGTCCTCGGAATGATGCCTTTGTTCTCTTCAGTTCCGAACATTGTATAAGTTTTCCCCGAGCCAGTCTGCCCATAAGCGAAAATAGTTCCGTTGTAACCATCGAAGATATCCTTTATTGTAGGTTGAGCAACCCTCGCAAATATCTCTTGTTGGTGAGCAGTCTCTCCGAACATCTCGTCAAATGTGTAAACTGACCCGTCGATTCGAACATAGTTGGGCTGGAGGTCAAGCATGAAGTCCCTCTGCAAGGTTTCTTATAGGTTGCTAGGTTTCATCCGTGCAAACACTTTCACGTTGGTGGGTTATGGTGGGCCCGGTGGCTTCAGCTGCACCGAGCTACTCATCACGCTACTCTTTTTGGAGCGTTGCATGATGCTGCTCTGCAAGGAGGACTCTGTGGTGGGTGGCTATTCGCTACTTCTCAGGTCTATCAGTACTTTCTGAATCAAGCAGGAATGTACTTTGACTGCCGGCCCTGATTGCTTGAGTTGCCCATACCGACTACTTGATGACTTGTTGCTTGGCCTGAGATTCTCCTTCTGCAGGCTAGAACTAGCGGTTCCAAATAGCTTTGGAGTATCTCTCCTGCCCAGAAAAGCCTCGATCATGATAGTCGAACTAGTACTTTCATCGTTTCTGCAGAACGTGACTTCGCTGAATCGACCACTGCCTACCTGCTGCTGATCTTCGACAAGTTGATGAAGCTCTTTTCACTGAACCCACTCGCCTCCAGCTCACCATCACTCTGCTTACTCTTCATTTAACGACTATTCTAATTATTAACGGGGCGGGAGGATCAACTCAGCAACAGGTACTTCTTCATGGTGGTGTCCTCCAGTTGGCGCAGACTCGGCTAGAAGGTACTGAAGAGGTTGCTCAGCAGGTCCGATCGTTCCATGGTATTTGAGCGTAGATTGTAAAAACTTGCGGGTTCCTTGCTGCCACCCAAAACCACCACAAACTACTGGTGCAGTGGATGGTACACTTTATGGAGGGATTTGGCTTCGCTTAGTTTCCCCACTTGAAAGATTACAGCTTCCTCGATGATCCCTGCAGTACTTTCTTTGTTGATAGTGAGTTTCCACACACCGTCGATATCTCCAGAGTGCACACGGCCTCCGAAGAACATCAGCTCTTTGGGTGAGTACCAAAGCAATGCAGATGCCTAAACTCCGAACTGCATTTTGAACTCCAAAGTTTTCCAGGCTTTTTAAGTGGAATGTTCGGGGTCAAACATGTACACACTGTTGCTGCGAGTCTGTAAGGGCTGGTAGCCACCCGTCACATAAATTCTATCCTTGTAAGTAAAGGCGCAGCAGGAGGCTACTTTCATTGGAAGAGCAGCAATCTACTCCCATTTCCAAGTCTTGAGATTCAATCTCTCGCAATCATTCATCAAGCCCTCCTCATGTTATGTTTCGTTTCGGCCACCAAGCACATAAACATAGTCTTTGCAGTACACTGCTGAAAAGGCATAACGAACACGCTTCATGTCCGGCAGTGCCTTGGCCTTTTTAGTACGGCTGTTATAGGTGTAAGCGTGGCTGACTGGCTTGTTAAAGTCTTCAGTGATACCACCTGCCAACACAAATACTCCGTTGGGAATGGCGACTCCTCCTTGGTTACAGAAACATTTCATCTCCAAAGGTACCGGATGGTTCACTGCATACGGTACTGAGATGTTCAGCTCAAGTATGAATGGTTCTGCTTCGCTACCGAACAGGTAGACTATCTCGTCAGTATACTCACTCGCAGCCTTGTTTGGCTTTATTGGTGCGTAGCTCACACTACACGGTAGCTGGCCATAAGCGAAGAAGTCTAATTCCTCAAGCTTAACGAATTTAGAAAAATTTGTATCCGTTACCTACCAAGCTTGCTTGCGGATGTCGTAGACCTAAACGTTGTCCTTCTCACCACCACCGATGATGTACACCTTATCGTTCTGAACAAGACACTTCTGAAGCGAGCGTGGTTCAGACATGTGAGGACGAGTGTGAGCTGTGCCCTTTTCTAGATCAATAGCGTAGACGGTAGAGACTGGCCCGAACTCCATGTTGCCACCAAACACGACAAATTCATTGGCGGCTGAGGCAGCAATGCACCCACACTCAATTCCTTGGTAAAGTTCGTATTGGTATCGGCTCCACTTCTGCCTGGCGGGATCAAAGATTTCGATCACCCGTTCACGTAAAAATTCGGCAGTATAGCCTCCAAAGACGTACAGCTTGTTTTGCCAGGACAGTGCGAACCCCGTGCATCGCTTCACCTGCATGGGTGGTAGCTGCTACCATCTGTCTAGCTTAGTCGATGGTTACTTTCCAGCAGATTGAATCGCTCGCATTGCCTCATGATGGCTGTCTCGTCAGGTCCAACTCTTCTGCCGCCGAATATGTAAACGTGTTCATCATGGTAGAGGGTCGTAGCGGTGTAGCGAGCTTCTTGCATCGAAGGTATTCCCTCCAGCTTACCAGTGAGTGGCTCCAGCATGAAGCACTTCGATGTGATACTTTGTAGGTCAGCAGTGATGCCACCGCACACCAAAAACTTATCGGGACCAACGGCCACCATACTGCTGTAGTTGTAGATCTTCCATCACAAAAGGAGTACCTCGCATCCCGGCGGGAGCTTGAGTTCCGTAAACTAAAGCGTTGTTGGATCAAAGCGTAGCAGCAGCTGCTTCCGGCCGGCAGCCACCCCCAGCATATACAGATAGGTGCTGCTTGGTATTGTCGAAACAATCTCGCTGTGCACCTCTGCGACAGATGCTGGTCGTTCGAGCTGTTGCTGAGGTGCCACTCGCATCGGGACGGTCACTGTTTTGCTCTAGCCTGAACTGCAGCAGCCCATCGGTTGGTACTGTTTGAAACTTATAAAGTAATCATACAGTCGCCTGGCTCACTACTCAAATATTGTGCCCCGTACCCTTTCGTACTGTTCATAGAGGTGCACTACAATGGGGTCGCGATCGAACTATCTCACCACTTCCTCACGGTGTTGTGTGTACTGCTTTTGAGCCTCCTCACGTAGGCGTTTTAGAATTGCAGTACGGTCCCCCACCAAGAAACTTCCGAGTGCTATATTGTTCTTCTACAGCAGCTCGAAAAGTTCTTCGCCGGTTGGCTCCACATGCTTGGGCTGCTATTCCAGGAAAATGAGCTTGCCGTTGAGATGGATGAAACTTCCATGCTGTGGAAGAACGTTTTGAAGTGTAGCCTTGCGGACGACAGATGTCGATTGTCGGATCAGATGTCGAGGCGAACGGTCCTTGGACTAGGCTTCAGAATCAAATGATTCATGCTGGAGGGAATGTGAATTGCTTCTTCTGCCCTCCGTGAATTGCTGCATTGAGCCATTTAGCATGCACATCTTGGAGTGCTTCATGACATCGTATGTACCTTTGCGTGAGCAGTTCCGCCGTCCCATCTTCTTTACACGTTGTTCCCTTGTTCCACCATCTGCTTCCTTAGAGGTTTTAGAAACGAGTCCGCAAAGTTATCATTGCTGGGTTCACCCGTCGCCACTGCTGTACATCCCATCTATTAATACACATCACTTCCTTGGAATGTATTTGGTAGGTAACTGCAGCTGCTCTTCGTGAAGAGTGTGCTTGAAGAAGTAGCCGGTGATTGGCATGTACTCCACCCTCCACCTCAGCGTCACGTTTTGCCCTTGAAGTTGACGATAGACGTCACGTAACGGATACTTCAGGTTCACGTTGGTACGGTTTAGGAAGAGTGCGTGGCCGACCTCTGATCTGTTGTATGGCACTTGGAAGATGCGATCAAATAAGATTGCTCGGCTGGTGAGCTGCATTACCCAATTGCTTACGTTGTCCTTGGGGAAGGTGTACTCAGCTTCCAAGTAAAAGTACAGTTGCTTGAGGTTCCACGTGTATAGTGAGCTGAGATCTATGCTAGCTACAGTGTGTACTGGCTTCGATGTCGAATCGGAAGGTAGCTTCGTCCCAGCGAAATCGTGGGTTCTGGTCGCTAAGCGATAAGCCCTTTCTTACAAGTATTCGAAGTGTTTCACCTGGAACTTGATGGGTGCCTGAGGCCGGAACAGCAGCCATCCACTAAGAGCGTTGAGGGCGCACATAGCTCCCAGTACCGTGGCGGTGAAGAGGAACACCGTGTTGAAGCGTGATGATAGGGAGTGCATATTGTATTGGCGAGTGGGATATTAATGTCACTGCTAGGTCTTGAACATTCGAAAACAGGCTTCGAAGGAAGCAAGTAAAGGCCCTTGCTTCCAACGGTCCATCACGATACGTATCTTCTCGCTTGAGCCGATGTTGGCCATTATGGGCAGTACTATCTCCTGCATCCATTGGGGGATCACATCGTACTATTTAAGTCCCACCTCGGAGAGGAGGTTCAGCAGTTCCTCAAGGTAGAGTTGGGCACCACGGAAGTTTCTATATGTGTGATTACTGAGTACCTCGTTTCGATATAGATTTCGGTTAGGGTAAACACCGAAACGATTTTGGTGAGATTACGCTTGGCGTAGGTCAGCCCCAACTTGACAGTCTATTCAACCTTCCGGTAGCGCATCAGTTTTTTGTTTAAAAAAGCTTTCTTCAACAGGACAATCGAAATAATCTAACTCTTCTCATTTGAAACTGAAGTAGCTGGCGGCAGTTGCTTCATCCACCCTTCGAACTCCAGCTGAAGCACCAAATCCTCGTAGATATCGGTGAATAGCTTCTCGAGTGCAGTATTGCACAAGACCTTTTGCTGATAAAGCTCATTCAGGAGCATTTATTTACTCTCCAGCACAAGGTTCCGTACCCGACTGGATATTGGTTCGGGTTGGCGAATTGCAGCTTAGTGGTGGCCCAGCTCAGTCTCCGATAGCTTACTTGGATCCAGTTCAAAGCTCTTTTCCTGCCTGCTTACTTTCTACTCCACTCGATCTTCGTCCTCGGTGACGAGTCTCGGTAGTTCCTTTTCTCTATCCCTATTGTCCACTAACTCCTCGGTCTTGGAGATGAAGCTACGCTTTCTGGTGGGGCTATTGTTCTCAGACTTTTAGTTCTCATTGTTTAGCAGTACAAACGACTTTTCATTAATATCGTGTCCTGGTTAGAAATTGGCGTATTGCCCATTCTCTGATGTCGTTTCCTGCAAGCTATCACAGATGAGCTGAGTAATGTTCTCAAAGTCGCTTTCTAGCCAAAACACCCTGTTGCGCAGGTTGATAAGATACTCCCAGTTCTTCTCTCGTTCTATCATCACCAGAATCTTATAGAAACTATTGGGTCGCTTCAGTGCACGGTCGGACTTTTCGATGAGTGTTGCCATTTAGGTTTCTTTTTTCAATCTTTTTAAACTTTCCACCAATGACTTGATCTTGCCGAACTTGTCGAGAAACCAGTTGTCGAACTTGAAGTAATAGTCGATGAGGACAGAGGACTCCCTTATGGTTGTTGGTTTTAGCACATTGAAGCTTTCGCTGACGAGCATGGCGCTGGGGATCTCCAACTTGGCCATTTGCCGAGAAGCTGGGTTCAGATATTCTGGTGGTTCCTCCACCAGGTTCAAGGCAGTATTCATGAGCACAAACAGTGTGCGGTAGTCCTTGATATAGAAATATGCCTTTGCGAGAAGCACCCACACCTCGTGAGAGGCTTGCCCTTGGAACACTATGCTGCGACTTATTTTGATAGCCTCGTTGTATCTCCGACATTGCAGCAACGCCCTCGCTTGAATATACAGGAAGGCTGGTGATGTTGGATTCGTTACCAAAACGGAGGCTGCAGACTTAACTACCTTTCGATAGTTTTCCCGTGAAAACTCAATCTCACATCGAAACAGTTGCGCTAAATTTTCGCTTCTCGTTTTTAGCACTTCAAGTGCCTCCTTGATGACTACGTTGGCTTCTCTTTCCGTGAGGTAACGAAAGAGCAGCCAAAGCCCCATATTCCCCTTAACGGAGATCGGATTGACATCCCTTGTGCCGTCAATGAGGTTGCTCACTGCAAAGGGGACGAATGCACTGATGAAGTTATTCAGAAACCGCCTGTTACTAATTTCGTCGTAGATCTTCAGGAACGGGAAGTGTTTGATTTGCATGGAGCGCAATGTGCTGGAGAAGTATGCCTGTGCGTACATCTACTCAGTGGCTACCAGCTTCTTTTCGTTGCGATCGAACGCCAATACACTTGTGCTCCCTGGAATGCTGATTTAGATGTGCAGATCAATACGCCGAAAGCAGTCGAACACGCAGAAATAAGCCTTTTAGACGTCTCCGCCACTGCTTTTTTGTTTCTTCTAGCTATTCAGCAGGCGGGTTACATAACTGTTCAAGTAGGCAATATTCTGCATGTTCAGCCCCGCAAGGAATACGTAGCTGCTCTTCAGCTCCTTCTTTGGCTTTGAGAGAAACTGAGTCTTTGTGCGGCAGCGGGTAATATGCAACAGATCTGGCGGTCCGAGGAGTGAGAAGCTTCCTATTTTGCGGATGCGTTCCTTGATGACTGCCATGTATTCGTCAGGATTCTCCTGGATCTCAATCATCCGAAAGCTTGTGGTCTCGGAGTTCATGCGATATGTGGATTGTATAATTCAGAATCAGTCACCAGTCAGTCACGCGACGCTTGACGCTACGCCAAACAACAATCGGTTTAAGACTATGCCGAGCCTATTCGCTTGTCAGCAACATAATTCCCAGAAGGATAAGCTACTGTTAAACTGCTATGTACTTTCAGCAAAAAGATAGCTGCGCCAATAAGTAAGGTAAGGTTGTGCAGCCTTGTCACCACTGTGCTCGCCGAATCGCTTCGCCATAGTGCGAGGTGGGTGATAAGCCAAACTGTATCAACCACCCAAGTCCAAAGGACGATGCTCACAAGTGTCGCTCTCACATGCGGCTGAATGGGTATATGAGTACCTTAAAGTCCCACAGGAGTCCACAAAAGAGTAGTACTGGCACATTATAGTCAGCCCGCAAGTAGCATCCCACGGCAGCCAGGAGCGCCCCAAACAACAGTCCACCTGCAACAGTCCTATCCATAAATTCAAATTAGCAGCGGTCATTCAATTGAAGAGAGGTTGTTCGGCGGTATGCGGCCTGAGCCGAAAACGTTTGGAAAGGAAGCGCGCTTCCCTCTATCTTCCTGAAACCATGGCGACACTGGTCGATAGCGATCTATCTGGTGAAGGGAAGTTACTTCGAGCGACTGCGGTGGACTTCAGCCTGCCGCTATCGCCACCGAACCGCGAGCTTGTCTTATTATGCACCCCTGAGGTATGCATGTGGACGTGCTACTTGTTCGGCATTAAGTCAGTGCTACTGAGAAGGTCCTTCAGTATTGTCACTTCTTCCTTGCTGGCTTTCTTTTCGAATAGACCCACGATATCAGTGAAGTTGGCCTTCCTACCGGTCACCTCTTTGATGTCGTTTAAGTGTTCAAAAACGATGTCGATACGGCGGCCTGCCTCCTTCTCTAACCTGTGGAGTTCTGTCATGTCCAACTCCAACTTGCTGATAGTCTTTTGGAAACTACGGACGACCTGCTTTAATATTGAAGCTTCTAAACTCGCAGAGAGGTCTTTGATAGTATCCCGAAGGTCTAATATTTCGTGAAGCGTCTCCTGTTTATTAGTTGCTATAACCCTTGCATTTTCTTGCAGTGATTTCTCTACGAATGTTTGCAATTATTTATGCAAGCGATTCGCCTCGTCGAGTCTGACGCCTAAGAGCGCTGTCTCTTGCCGAGTTTTCTGTTGCAGACTTACAATCGACTATTTGAGGCTTGCTTCTACAGTCGACTGCTATGACGTAAGTTCGTTTCTCAGTTCATTTAGTTTTGTCGTGAGTTTATGCTCCAACGTAAGGCACTGTTGGGTCAGTGCCTCCTGTTTCTGCTTTAATGGTTCGATACCACCACACACTTCCTCCATAATACCTTTTTTGTGTGTTTCCCAAACCTCCGCGCTCGTCCGTTTATTTAGCAGCTCAGTGAGGTTGGTCACGCAGCCACTCACTCTTTGCAACTCATCAGTAAGCCGAGTTTCCAAATCGTTGGTCTTTCCAGTTGACTGATGGTAAGTCTCCTCAATGGTAGCCAACAGCCCCTTCCGTACTTATTCTATCTTGGCATGCACTTTCTCCATATTTTCTTCGATCGACTCGGTCACACTACCCAGCTGCCCCAACACCTCAGCCTTGATATTTGTCAGTTCCTCTTAGGAGATCTTCTTATTCTTCTGTGGCTTCTTCGTCTGAATCGGTGATTAGCCCGGCTATAACTCCTTCATCAGCTATTTATCCCGCTACTTGCGTAGATGTTCATCGATCTTGCTGGCAACCGATTCCTGTCTGAGCTGCTCGTTTGAATCATGTTCACTACTGCCACTAAGGTTCCGTATTGTTTGATTGAAGTGGGCAACATCTACTTTATTCCTAAGTTCCGCCCAGAGTGGTTCCAACTCCTTAGCAAGCCGATCGCCAGCAACGCGGTTCTGCAATACCGTGTGTTCATAGATTTGCTTCATACGATCAAGCGTGCCATCAATGGTCTTCTCAAAGAAGTTATTCATGTTGCCAAGCTTGATGATGCTGGCACCGAAGGTGAGCTCGTGTTCTGTGATCTTATCGTAGCTGCTTTAGTTTACTCTTACATCTTCTGGTTGAGCTTGGTGTAGTTGATGAACACATTCTTCATACGTTTGAACTCGCCGATTATCACGTGGTTCTACCGCACCAAATCCCGCACGGTAACGGTACCGTTGCTGAACCCGTCCTCAATGGTTATCACGCCATCCAGTTCGGTCTGGCACGCCAGCTTCTCGAACTTTCTTAGCTAGTCCGTCAGGGATAGCATATGGCCCTCACTACTGATTAATTTTATTCACTGTCGGGGATCGCAGTCCAACCAAGCAGCGCCACATTAAATAATTTTAACAGTAAAATATGGACTGTCAACTACCTGAAGGCGGTTCCATTACGTAACGCAATCGACCGCTCCTCTCCGAGGACGAGTTGTCCCTCGGTAGTAGACTCACCGGAGCACCTGAGAGTTCCTGCCGAAAGCATCCTGGCAAGCCCAGCAGCTACTTCATCTCTGAATAACCGTGGGTGCAGTTCTGCTCCAAATGTGCACTCAATATGGCGTTATGTGGCAAGAAAATTGAACGCCGGCTTACTGATGACTAACGAAGGAGAAAGCTGGAGATCGAAGGCATCGTATTCGAGCTAAAGTCGAAGTCGAAGCTCGCCGAGTAGAAGTAAGCTGAGATCAAGGGCAAGATCACTGCAGTCGAAACAGAATACCTCGTCGAGGTGGAGAATCTGCTTCGCTTCTACGATTCCTAGATTGAGGAATGGACAAGAAAGCGTAACGAGGTCTACAAAAGCTACAGCGAGGAGATCCTGGACTATTTCAAGAGTCTCGAGGAGGTGCGCTATCGCTTTAGTCTCTCAGCGATGTAGCTGAAGAACACGCTGCAGAATGTATTGCATGTTCTAACGGTAGATCGAAAACAATTTTGTGGCGATCATTCACGATATACCCTCGACTGACTTCCAGGAGGAGGTGACACAGTACAGACGCAACCTTGACAAGGTTGTTGAAAACCAAGACAAAGTCTTTCAGTATGAGAAAAAGAGGGAGGTGTTCGATAGACTAGTGAAGTAACTCACCACAAAAACGGAGGCATTCAAAACTGCTAAGCGTTGGCATCCACCTGCGACCGCGAATAACAGTTCAGTGGGCTCGATGGCGCAGAGCTGTAAATTTAGACTAAACGACCAAGATACTTCCCGGCGCATCTAGCATTCATCCACACCACAGAAAAAGCAAGTGCTACAAGAGAACTTCTTCTCTCGCGAAGACGACTTGAAGTTGCGACTGAAACCAGCAATCAGTCAGGTGGTAAGCTGCAACTCCAAAGGCAACCTACAGTCTCATCGCTCTAAGCGAACGAATTCTAAGCTGGTGCCCCCCCAGAAGGACTAAGCCAACTCGTCAAGGATGCAGCAGCAACGCTGATATGTTTTTGTGATTAACTGTACACAATCAAGATAGTTCAAAGCGATCTCGGACCAAAGTCAGCCAGAACCTTCCAGTGCTGTCGATAAGACCATCGTTGAAGTCATAGTTGTTTGAATGGACCATTGGTGATTTTTCTGTCTTGCCGCTTGAGAGGAAGAAAAAGGCACCTGGTCGCTCCCGACAGAAATAACCGAAGTCTTCGCTGGCTCGCACCGGAAGTGCCCCCTGGCCAGCATTGTCTTTTCCATAAAATTCTTCGGCGAGTCTCAAAACGTGGGCTGCCTCAGCTGGAGTGTTGATGATTGGCAGACCTGGCTCAGTTGCGTGGAAGACAGTTTTATATCCGTCTTTCTACACTTATTTGGTCAGTTCTTCGAGCCTGAGCACTACTTTCCTCGATAGTTCAATATCGTAGGATCTAATGGTTCCTTCCAAGTGAGCTTTTTCTCCGAATACATTGTATCGCGAACCAGCTTGGAATACTGGTAGAGTACACACAAATGTAGGGTTCTCTTTTCGGACCTCGTCAATGTAGCTATTTATGCTTTCGTAGACCTTAACTGCAGCTCTAATGCAGTCTTTGACCTTCTCGGGTTCGCTTCCATGACCCATCGTGCCGATAATGTCGATCTTTAGAATAACAATTGAGCTCATCACTGGACCAGGCATGACCCACAGTTTTCCACTGAGCTCTGTCGGCCAGTTGTGGAAGCCATACACCTCATCAACACCCTCCATGCAACCTTCAGCAACCATTACCTTTGCACCAGATTCGGGTCCCTACTAGGAGGGCTGGAACAGTAACCTCACAGTTTTATTGGAAGGGATGTTGACGGCATCGTCAAGAAACCTCATAGCTAAAGCGAGGAGACATGTGACATGCCCGTCGTGGCCGCACATATGAGCTGCAAAAGTCTTTGAGCGATATGGGAGATGATGATTTTCCTCAGTCATGCTCAAGGCGTCCATGTCAGCTCGAAGAGCAATACACCTATCTTTCCCAGAAGGCTCTTTCTTTCCCTTGAGATCAACCACCAAAGCAGTTACCGCCATCTCCTTGAAGCTCTTCGGATCGACACCAGCACCGACTAAGAACTTTTTGATGTTATCCCTCGTCTGAAACTCCTTGAAGCCGAGTTCCGGATTTTCATGCATAGCGTGTCGGAAAGCAATGAGCTTCTCGAGGTCGTAAATCTTGAGATTTTCCATCAAATCTTATATATGGCGAACCAAGATATATCGTACGTAGCATCATTAGGACTTAACAAAGGACCAACCGTTGAGTCTTGTGTCGGAGTGGTCTTACTGATCCAGTGGAAAATCTAGCTTACGACTGACGATAACTCTTTCCTTAATCGGTGGCGGCGTAAGCTTTCTATTGTTAAGGGTGCTAATACCTGTTCTGGACGTCCTGCCAATTTATGTCACGAAACCACGGATGCTATTTGATGTCACGAGCATCGTGACAGGCACCCAACCTTTTAAGTGGATCCCTCTCTAGCAGCCTCAGAAGAATACTCTCGCACTCCTTGGTAATGTTCTTTGGGGGTGTCAGCTTCTGATGCTTAATGTTCTAAAATAGTCTTTCTTTGTTGAGGCAGTAGTAGGGAGGCATGCCTTCAATCAGTTCGTAGATGAGGACTCCAAGTAAATACCAATCTAACGTAAATCCATGCCGTTTCCTAGGTTCATAGATTGTCGTACTTAAACAGCATCTCTGGTGCGAGATAGGCAATAGACCCACAGAACGATTTGGACTCTTTTGATTTAATGGCAAGCCCAAAGTCAGTGATCTTGGCATGCCCTTCAGAATCCAGCACGACGTTAGCGGGTTTGAGATCCCGAAAGATGATCTCCCGCTTGTGAAGTGACTCGATAGCCAGTGTTATCTCAGCAGCGTAGATCTTGACGATATCCTCGGCGATCTTTTTCTCGCGAATAATTTTCTTCTCGAGATCGCCTCCAGGGCAGTACTACAATACAAGGTACAGTTTGTCTTTTGTCTGAAAGGCTCCGTGAATCTGCACGATGAAAGGGTTGTTCATTAAAGTGAGGACATCCCGTTCAGTCATCACGTACTTCGTGAGATTTTGCGACTTTATTTTACTCTTCAGCAGACATTTCATGGCAAACAGCTGCTCTTCCCCCTTCTTCCTTACAAGAAACACCTCACCAAACGACCCCTTTCCTAACACATCAAGTATGTCGAAGCTACTGAGTCCAAGCTTGCTGTTCTCGACTGATTCGATCGTCAACCGGTTTATGGTTTGTTGTTGTTGCTGGTGACTAATCCGATCGAATTTGTTAAACCGCTTATCCGTCTTCTTTGATGTGCTCTCAGCTGTTTCGGAGGATTCGGTGGAATGGTGCTTACGTAGTGATGCCGTCATCATCAACAATTTCTCAACGTGATCCGCCCGACCACTTCGTCTCATCATGTCGCCGATCATTGTGCGGGAGTAATTGTCTTACTAACCGCCAGCCTAATTGATAAGCTTGTAGATGCGACCATTCAAGCTACAGTCACTAGCAGTCATGCTTTGATGGTTTTTGAGGCGTAAATTTAGCCGTTGTCGCTCCATCAGAAACACCTTAACAATCTCCTCGTACCCATACATAGCAGCGTAGTGCAGTGGGGTACACTGGTCGTCGTCCTGACAATTTGGGTCAGCACTGTTCAGCAACAACACCCGTACGCAGTTTGTATGCTACTTTATGCAGGCCAAGTGCAGTCCAGTTCGGTTGATGCTCGTCTTCGCTTCGATATTGGCTCCATTCATCAGCAAGTAGGCAACTATCTTGTCATGTCCACCATAGCATGCATAATGCAATGCTGTCCACCTATCCAGAGACTCGGAGTTGATCTGCACGGGGATCTCTGTCTTGCGCTAGAATATCTCCACCAGCTTCTCCAAGCTGCCACTCTGCACTGCATCCCACATTTCCTCCTCGATTTGCTTAACCTCTGACCAGTAGCTAGCCCAGATACTCCCAGTGAGTTCCTCGTTGCGCACAATGCTATCGTAGGGGATGTCGGCCGCCTTACCTGCCGAATACTTGATGGTGGAATTATCGTCGAGGTTCCTGACCTCGATCACGAACTCTTCATCGTCCTCCATTATTGTAGTAATAAAATCACCCCAGAGTGGATTGACACTGGGACAGTCTGCTGGCCAGTTCTGCGAGCTGTCGGCGCAGTAAAACTGTGTTGCCATCCGCAAGACGATGGCCATTCTGCATTCTCTTTTTCAGCAGCTCGATCTCCCGGATTTTAGGAGTCATTTTGGTTGCTTCAGCCGGCGTCAAGTCATTTATGAGGTAGCCGATCTTGCTCATTCTGTTGGTTAACCGTTTTGTTTCAAGGATTTTCTTGAGTTCACAGCCTTTGATCTGGTTGGCGAGGGAGTAATGACGGTCTTCGATAAATTCAAGTTCTGTCTGTGCGGTGTGTTTATTCGCTGGGTTAATCTTACCTTGACTAATAAATCCCATCAACCCACTAACACTGTTGTCCAGGAGCTGCAACTCATATTTCAGTCGGTTGGTGTTGGACTCCTCAAACATCTCGTATTACTCGACGAATAACTATTGCTCGAGTTGGCCAATTGAAAAGTTTCGTTAAGCTGGTGTCAGGGTATTCAAGTTCTTTATGGAGTTGCGGATCTGCGCAGTACGGTCAAGGTCCATCAGATACTCCATTTCACACTGCAGTAGGCCTATCTCTCGCTTTACGTTGTCCAACTCAATCGTGAAGTATTCACGTTATTGCGGAAACAATTCACTCGGGGGTTGCTATCTTGCAGATCGCTCGAGCTCTGCCAAGTTCAATTTGAACTATCTCAGGAACTGGCCTACTTCTCCCTTTGACACCTCTATGCGGGAATCCAGGGACCTCATGACTCCTGCAGCTTCATCTTTGAGCCTTTGCAAATTCTGCTTAGCAGCCGACCCAATGCCTTCTTGAAGTTAGCGCACCCTTGTTCGTAGTTCTTGCAGCTGTGCCTGCGATGATTTGAAATTGCCATCGACAGACGACAGTGCCCCGTGATTGATTCGCTCCCTTAACTATCCATTGAACCCTGTCAGTCGTTCGTCTAGCTCATCCAACCGTTGCTTCACCTGTCGACACTGTTCCAAGTTCTTCTGTACATGCGGCAGTAACTCCACTAAATCCAACAGCGGTAACAGCGCTTCATGCTGATTGCTCACTCTTGTTAGGTTGTTCTCCAGCATTTCCAACCTGCTGAGGAACCCACTATCAGTGGTTCGAGCCCCACCCACAAACAGCAACTCTTCGTCCATAATATATTAAGTCACAAGGGTTGAGGATGCAGTCGCTGAATCAGCTGTACGCGCTCATTGAGGACGGCTAGTTGCTGGGAGCGTTGTAGGTTGGCAGCCTGCAATTGTTGGCATTTCTGTTCCAGCGGAGCCACCTCTCTCTGGTATGTGCGGTCAAGCTGTTCGATGCGTTTGGTGAGTTGCTGTTCCTGTAATTTCAAATTCCTGAGTTCTTGCTCCTTGGTGGCCAGTGCCAAAGCAACCTATCGCTCTTCAGAGACGGAGGCACCAGAGTACGGGAAGCTTTGAACCTGACGCTGGTTGGTTGTTGATTGGACACCACCAACCGATTCATACTGCAGCTGTCGTGGAATATTGACATTGAATGGTTCTACACTGCTATGCGTCATCCGCTTCAGCGACACCTTCTCGGTGGGTTGGTGGTTCTGCCTTGTGGTAACCTCAGGTTGTAGCTAGGTTGTCGAATCGTCGTGGTTGCAGCACAGACAGTCGAACATTTATGGTTATATTAGCTTATTTTGGATATGCAAGGAATTATTCCACTGGGAGAGGGTTGAGTCAGCGTTGCTGTGCAGCTCAGTTTGGTTAGTTCCCCTTTAATCCCTTGGGCAGTCGAAATCAATAAATAAATCTTATCTACGAAATCAAACCCCATGGACAACCGATTCCAGAGTTCCGCACCCGTTGAGAACGGTGGTATGTTTACCCGTGAGCGTATTCAACAGCTCGTCCAGTAACCTCTCGGCCCTAACAATAGGAAAGTGATGAGTCTGTACGATGGCAACCGCGATGATAAGCTCGAACCAGCAGACGTTGCACGCATGATGATCGATTCGTACCGTGGAGCGAACAAGCACTTCATCCCTACTGGTTACGACCTGTCCACCTACGCCAAGTACAACCATCCTTGAAGCAGGGTGTTCGATCGAACGCAGAAGGGAACTGTATCACGGCAGGACGTCGAGGCTACGGCGATGCGCATGCTGCTTGGTAACCCCACCGGCCCAAAGAACAACTGATACCAATCAAAGCTCATATGCCACCAGATTATCATTGCTGAAGGGTTTCAGGGAAAGGGATTGCTTGGCTACTACCCAGCATGTCCTTAGGAGTCGTTGCTGTGTACATTTGCTTGGGGGTTTGAGATACTGAGAATGTGTCGATTGGTTGCGGGTAACTATTAACCACTTCCGATAATTTGAACTTATCCCTGAAATCTGCAGTACTCGGAAGTTCGGGGTTGAGGTTGAGATAGGACTCGACAGGCTTGCTCGAAGTGAAGTTTGTTGACGAGAACATTACCCGATTGGCGGGGGCTTCCTGGACGATAGATTTCACTGGGACAAAATTGGGTTATGAAACTCGAATGGGTTCTTTTTGTGTAAACCCGCTAAAGCTCTCAGCGACCTTGAAACTAACCGGGTTGGTCTCAAGCGGACCTGCCAGTTGGTGGAGGCGTGACTGCCTCTCGTACACTTTTCCAGGGGGTTAGTATGTAAATGTTATCTTCGGCACTGACTGCCTTTTATTGACCTGATGTATCTCTTTAACGAGAATCTGACTTTGAACCTTCTGTGGGGTCTGAGCTCGAGTCTGTGAAAAGGCTCCTGTGGCTTTAAGTGAACTGTTATCGGCTGCTGTTTATGACCCACGAAGTTCTACACGAGGCTTCCTGTCGCTTTCCAGGTATCTTCTATAGTGCAGTTTGATTGGATACACATCTGGCACCTCCACTACTTGGTGCGTAAGGTAGAACGATCTGGATTCCTGGAGGTGCTCATCTGCAATATTTCGCGCTGACGTGTCCCCATCAGCATCAACTGGCGAGCTTCCCAACTTCATAACTGATCTGTCCTTCGCTTATGCAGCGTCCTGTTCATGCTGTTCGAGCTTAAGTTTCTCAACCTTAGAATCGCTGAGGGTAGGCTGGGGAGTATAGGGAATGCGTTCCGTTGCAGCCACCACTTGCTCGTTTTTGGAATCTCTCTTCGCATTGGAACAGCAAAAAAGGTTCTCAAGGCGCTTCATGAGGGTTGGCGAATCCGTCTGCTGCTACATTCCCCGAATAATTTTATTTTATCACTTAGCGTTGGCCTATTCTCGCGTTAAATATGCCTGGTGGATGATCTTCCACGGATGTTACACTCCTTTCCTATTTAAATATTACAATAGTGGAGCACTATGATTGGAAGGCAGCCCAGCAAAGAAGGAGGTAAGCCCTTCCAAAAAAAATTGAGTCATCCACCTCTCCTCAAGGCTACGGAGGAACCGCAGGAAGTCAAGTCCGAGGAGCTGCCGCCTGGGGATGAGACGGGTGGTTAGAGTGTCAAAGTAGCATTGCGGTTACGTCCACTCAACGAATTGGAGTTATCCCGGCACGACGAGTCTTGTATTCGGGTGGAGAGCAACAACACTGTGGTCATAGGTTCGAAGTAACTTGTGTGCTGATGCAGGGGCAACTCCAAGAACTTCAGGTTCAATATGGTGATGAGCGAAAAGGAATCACAGGACAAGGTGTTTGAGGACCTCGCAATCGATGAGTTTCTGGATTCAGCATTGGAGGGCTATAGTGCTACAGTGTTCGCATACGGACAAACAGGTTCAGGAAAGACCTACACAATGGCTGGTAAGGAAGAAATATTTACAAACGACATCTATCAACGGGACCCGAGTGAGGGTATCATTCCACGAGCCATCCATAGTCTTTGGAAGCGTATAAGCGGGAGCAAGAATACATACTACATCAAAGCAAGCTATACGGAGATCTATAACGAGCAGGTACGCGACCTACTGAACTTATCGTCAGGAGTGCTTCATTGTCGGTGGAATCCCAGCAGCGGTTTCTTCGTAGAGGATTTGGTTGTTGTGGATTGCACCAACGTCGACGATATGATAGCAGTGCTGCACGAGGGCATGCAGAATAGGAAAAGCGCCTCTCACGAGCTGAATAAGGACAGCAGTCGATCACATTCTATCCTCACAATGTACATGATTAGCGAGCAGAAGAGCGGTAATCAGACTTTCAAGAAGTATGGTAAACTCTCTTTCGTCGATCTTGCAGGCAGCGAGCGGCTGAAAGAGTCTAAGTCGCAAGGCGACATGATCAAGGAGACTGGAAACATTAACAAGTCACTTTTTACCCTCGGCAAGGTCATTAAAGGGCTTTCCGACAAAAAGACCAAGACACTGTACATCCCGTACCGGGATTCCAAGCTAACTATGCTGCTAATGGATTCCCTAGGGTAGGAGCCTCCGTAAGATAGGTCAGCGGTAACTCCAAGGCTCTGATGATCGCCTGCGCCAGCCCCTCAGTCGTTTACTTCGAATAAACCCTCTCGACTCTAAACTATGCTGCAAGGACAATGAATATCAAGAACAAGCCAGTCATCCAAATCGACCAGAAAGACCAGACCATTGTGACACTGCAGAAGGAAATCGACTTGTTGAGAAAACAGAACATTTATCTTCGAGAGCAGTATGAAAGGTATATCGATTTTAACGCAGGGTGAACAAGGGACTTCCGTTGAAGATGCCTTAGTTCTCAAAAATGATGGGCAAGACCTCGCATAACGAACTGCATCATAGCGCAGTCAGCAAGTCTGGACAATTAGCGCCGATCGAGAAGGCTGAGGTGGGATCTCACCCAAGTGAGAGTGCAATAAACCCACACTTTGCAAAGGATAAAGCCAACACCATAATTGTGGACTACCAAATACGCTTTGAAGCGCTGAAGAAGCAGAACGAGTAGATGCGCCGTCATCGGGATTAGTCCTAGAACCACTACCAGCAACTCATGAACAATAACGGGGGACTGCAAGTGAAGCTCGAAAACCTGTAACAGATCTTCCTGAACAAGCGGAAAGGTACTTGTTGGTTGATCTTAGACTAAAAGCCTACAGAGTAGCTCATAACGAGCTCCCTGATGCAGGAGAATACCGAGCTGAAACACAAGCTCATGGAGTCGGAGAAACTCAAACGAGAACTGCATTACAAGATCTCGTCAACTGCCAACGACGAACTCATGGAAGCAGCTCGGTTACGTTAGCAAAACAGCCAGATGCAGCAACAGGTGGAGTTGCTCCAGCGTCGAGAAAAGTAACTGCTCGAGCAGTTCCAGAAGAATAAGAAGAAGTGAAGTTACATGCCTTCTGCTAACGGACAACATGTGGAATAGTCAGCCTGCCTTGGAGCTGTTGCTGGACGATATTGACTGTCTGCTTATCGTGGAGCGTCTGCGCAGCCTTGTTATCGTGTCAGTGAGACCTTTTTCAAGCAGGTCAGTCACGGAACTTAAATCGCTGTTCTTGTATTCCATCTGCTGCTTCAGCGTGGAACGTTAGTGAATGCTTATGTTGACATCCGAGCGGACTGTGTTGCTGCGTCGGAGGCTCCGGTTGTGGCTTGTGTCGACTTGTTCAGTCTCGTCATCCTCATAAAATTGCTCGGTATCGTTCGCAAACACTGGGCTTACGCTCTGCACGTAGCACTCGATGGCTTCCTCCAAGGATGCAACTTCCCGTTTCGCACTTATGCTGAAGTCTTTGAGCTCTTGTAGGAGGATGGCTGCCTTTTCAGCTAGGAAGGTATGATTAGGGAAGTTGTACATGTTATTGAGGAACTCTAGAACTGATTTGCCGATTGTGCTGCTTTCAAGTTCGAAGTAGCGGCAGACAGTCTCCTCCATGAGATTGGTGAAGAGGGTGCGCTGATCATTTTTATCGCAGAATTAGCTGAGAAGTGTATAGGAGAGCTCCTTGAAGCTCATGGCTTTTAAGTTGGGACGAGAGATCTCTTTTTGGGCAGAATTCAAAGCGATATCGTTGAAGTTGCTGCGATCAAACATCAGTGAGGTGCGGTTTAATGACTGGATAGACTTCATTGAGGTTGGTTCTATGACCGTATCCTTGTTCTAGTCCTGCTAAGCGTTTACTTCGTTTCGAGCTTTTAAGGTGTCCAATGAACGAACAGAGCTATGAGTTTAGTGCTCGGCCTAACGTTCCTCCTCCGGTCTTTCCTCGATAGAACTCAGCTGTCCCTCATGCTCATTGGGAGAAATTATAGCAGTCTTGCACTTTTGTTTACGCTTTCGACAATTCTGCTGTTGGTCAGTGTCTTCAATCACTGAGATGTTGGCTCTCAGCAGTTCAATCGTTCTTCGCATCTCCTTGGTCTCTAACAGTAAAGAGTTGGTCAGAGAGCGCTATTGCTCTAATTACTTTGCCATCTATTCAGTTTCCATTCGAAGTTCCTCCACTTCTGCAGACTTCTTGGCTTATGCTTATGTCGTCATGTTGTGCTGCTACTGCAAAGTGTCCATACTCGACAGGATTCCTTTAAGAGAGTTCTCTAGCTCACTCACGACTTGTAGGTGTGCTTCATGGCTCCGCAGCCCGTCTGTCACAAATGATTCCTACATTCGTAGCGAATCCTGCAGACTTGCTGGAATCTCCTCAGCAGTGCTTTTGATCGGTGATGGTTCTGGCTCGATCTGATCCCGCTCCGAGTTTGCTCCAACAACCACCTTTTAAATGCTCTTTTGGATTGCTCGACACAGCATCGTTAATTTGCCTATCGCTTCAATTTCGTTGGCTGATTGCACAACGAGTTCAAGATTGTTGCTCTTAAGCTTTGAAGCCTCGTCCTGAACTATTCTCAGGTCACCCACTTCCTCCATAAGCTGCTCGTAATGAATTTCAATCTCGCTCGTCTCCTTTTTAAGGTTGTTGTTCTAGCGGGTGAGGGTATCCACCATGACGACCAGCTCGTCCATCCGAACCAGCTTCTGTTGTTGCTCATATATGAGTTCTCGCATGGTTTCGCTCTAGGTATTAGCCTAGGCGAGCTGGTTAGCAAGCTGGGTGCTTTCCATTTCCTTTTCCAGCAACCGTTCAGCAAACTTATCAATTTCCTCCTTGAACTAGGTAATCTTTAAATTGTTTATCTACGAGATTCTTAAACGCTCCTTGAGCTCGTCGTTGCTGCGGGTTAATGCTACAATCGTTGTTGTTAAGTCCTTGACTTACCGTTACAGCCGTTCGTTTAGCGTCACCATTTCGCTTTCCTATTCAGTCATTAGTTTAATCTGAATGTTCTTGTCTGAAACGGGTGTGGAAACTACAGATCGAAGCTTCAGTTCACTGCTATCTCGCATCAACCGAACCTGCGAGTATCGCTGTTGCTGCTGAATGCTTGCTGAAGTGGGCTGCGACGACGGTTGCTCTTTGCAGGCTGCTTCACAATCCTCAAAGGTAGACCGTTTCAGGCCATTTCCAGCGATTCTTGTGGTCGACCTGTCACAAGTCAGAGCTGAACCTTCCAGCTTTTTGCCTATTTAAGTGTTAAAATGCTGTGGGAGCTCGTTATCCGCGAAGCGCATGACTGGACTTTGCCGTGAGTTTTTGGTGACAAGTCTTGCTTTCAACTCCCTTACAACTAGTTCGAGCTGGGAAATGTGCTCATTCTGCATGGACTCTTTCCGGCCCTGCACTTCAAGTTTTCTTTCCAGTACATTCTTGCTCTATTCGTACTCGTGCATTAAAAGCTGGTGATCACGGTCCTTCAATCTTAGCTGTCTTTGAAGTTAGGCAACATCTGACTCCAGCTCGTAGGCCCTCCCCTCAAAATTAAGGTTGATCTTAATGTTGCTATCGCCTCTTGATGCTGCCTTGGGACTGTAAATTGATTCGGTCCGGCGGCCTTCAGTCGGACGTGTAAGCACTCCCGGTGCGTACGGTGACAGTCGTTCAGCCCCCTGCTTATGGCTGTTCCTCGCTGGTACGATGTTCTGTGTGCGTCGGCGCCACTCCGACACTTCCTGGTGGAGTTCCGCTACGGAGGGTTTATGGGTCAGCCGCATTTGATTTTGATGAGTCTGCATGGCACCACAGTTACCTCTGTTGACAACTTACGACTGCTCATTTGCAGTTCCTTAAGTCTTCGATTATAGAAATATCAAACTGAGTATGCTCCAAGCTGCCAATCAACGAAAAGTTTATCTAGAGTGTGAGAGCAGGCAGATTCCTCTGGCTTTCAGGCACTGACTGCGAACCGTCACTTGAAACAGCCAAAAAGATGATGGAAGGAATATTGTAATGTGTATGATGAATTACTACGTTCGATTGGAGTACTTGCAATTATGTCAGATTTAAAGACCAAGCTGCTTGACGGTGGCAACAAGAAATAGGGCTTTGAAAAGATGCTGCAGGAGTGCTAGCATCGGATTAAGAGCATCCGGCAACGCAACGACCATCTCCAGAAGAACACGGGAACATAACATTAGCAGGAGATTGCAGACTAGTTGCTCCGATATCGCGACCGGATGGAAGTAAAGAATGGAATGACAATAGGTTGACATCACTGAACTCCGTGACCTGATAAAGAAGATAGAGGAGAAGTATAAGGACCCTGAATCGCGCAATAAGCTCAAGCCAATTAGGGCTGAAGTACTTGAGATGCTATGTGGAGGCAACCAAACAATTCGAGCGTAATCGAATAATTATGCGGGAGTTCGTTGATAAGTCTTTCACGCTGGTTGAGAAGCACGCTCGTGAATCCGTCCAAGAGCACCATCATCAGAGTAAAAAAAGTGTGAAAGAAAATTAGCGATAGACCGAGCCATCGGAGCCACGTAAGGTTCCCCGTGAAGATGTGGAGGACAGAGAACGATTAAAGCCAAATCAATCGCAACCTTCGAAGCCTGTCTTTACACCCGTTTACCACCCTGAGCAGAATAGGCAAAGACGGTCTGTGGATACCGATGAGGAAGCTGGTTAGCGTAACGAACAAAGATAATCGTTGGAGTAAGTCGAAATTGACTATGAGCTGCACGATAAGTTGGAAAGCGACAAACGAGAGATGCTGCTGAAGGTATTTGTTTGACTGATTCAGGTCGAAGCAGACATCAACCGTCTCAACGACGTCATGCAGGATATCGGTTTGGAAGTCGAATAACAGGGAAATAACCTCAACATTATCAGCTAGTAGCTCATGCGAGCCAACGAAAACGCCGTACAAGCCGCCGCTTCCATGGACGACGCAAACATTATGCAAAGAAAATCGCGAAAGCGAAACATGTGCATAGTGGCTGTTATACTGCTGCTGGTTGTCACCACAGTTGGTGTTCTTTTGATTCTGAAGCTTATCTGATGAGTGTTATAGCCAGAATTAAATGACAGAGCACTACTGGCAGCGTTACCGCCAGCAAATTTCGTCGGACCCCATGCACTCCGACGATCAATTCTGGAAGAACGTTAGGACAGACATCCAGGCAATGAACCAACCCAAGCACCACCTTGAGCTCTACTCTATGTGCAAGTCTGACAATCCGTTCATTCGGCAGGTCCGCAACAGTCCCAATATTACCCTAGACACAGTAGCCTAACTGATCTGCAGAGACAAAGCATGCGAACTGCAGTACTGCCTATCCCTGCAGAAGGTGGCAGCAGAAAATCGTCGCAACCTTATCGAGTACATTCACTTTTAAGCTTAGTTTGAAGGGTTGTAAAGAACAATACGATACCATGACGAGCTGCCTCATCGTTGAGAAGCGCCGAATCCAGTCAAAATAGTTGGAGCTGAGGAACCTGGTGATGGGGTTACCCAACCAAACTCAAAAGCCACTCGTTGTGGTCAAGGAACAGCCCAAGGAGATTGTCTATATTTGATGGGTTACCCAGCTTAACAAGTATTGTTGTTGAGTTATCAAATTTCGCAGCGAATGGGTAAGCAATCAGGTTACGTAGGCGATAAATTCCGCAACCCCTTTGACTTCATGATCGAGGAGTAAGGCAATCCTATGGTCGGACCCACAGTTGGTCCAGCAGCGCCATCAAGACCTGACGTGGTGATCTTCCGGCCGTACGAGGTATCGCCAGCCGCAAAGGTAGTAGCGCCGGCTACACCTGTTCCGCTAGCAAGACAGGAAAGTGTTCAAGGAACACCACTCCAGCACGAATAATTCAGACAACCAGCCTACATAAACCTCAAGCCGCAAAAACACTATGAATTGGATGAATTCGGAGATCCCCCGCTGCTGGACGGTACCCAACAGAACTATTGAGACCTTGGAATTGACTTGGACAGCATGAAGGAGAAGATAAAGATGGTGGCGACCCTCAAGAAACCAACTGAGGAGGATCTGGGCTCGCCTGACCTATCTGGTCCCGTGGTGATCGCTCTTGCTCTCGGTTTCCTTCTGCTCTTCAGCGGAAAGATTCATTTCGGGGATATTTACGGTGTGAGCATCATAGGCACTTTCCTGCTCTACTTCCTGCTGAACTTCATGGCCGAGGTACTACCTTTATCCAGCATAGAGCATTATGGTCCCTGTGTACGATGTAATGAGCATCCTCGGATATGGCTTATTACCGATGCTCGTACTGGGCCTCGTGAACATTTTCATCCACCTCAAGGGTCCCTTAGGACTGATTCTTGGTGTGGCATGCACCGGCTGGTCAGCCTACGCGAGCACAATGTTCTTCGAAGTGGTGATGAAGCTGCACAACAAGAAATGGCTTGTAGCCTACCCAGTGTTCCTGTTCTACTTGACCTTC
>ERZ724508.396-NODE-396-length-31405-cov-7.272982_pt1 | contig 31405 bp, 24 predicted proteins | sample MGYA00376041_ERZ724508 | MGnify/ENA primary metagenome ERZ724508 (study PRJEB28724, sample SAMN07190887) | wastewater metagenome | isolation source: effluent of sewage treatment plant in Hong Hong | place: USA: Christiansburg, Virginia | collected 2016-03-01 ...
CAAAGAAAAAATTTCTGCGTTATCTGTGCTTTCTGTGAGAACTATATTAACCACAGAGACACGAAGTACACAAAGGGTTTGCAAAAAATTAATTCAAATATTTGGCAACAATGGGCACACGCCTACCAACACCAAAAGCCTTAGGACTAATACGAATAATTGGGCAAAACTGGTTGCGTTTGTATTCATTGTTGTTTACCATTTTCAATGTTCTATCAACCAATGCAGCATCAAAACCTTGAGCTTTAATTTCTGCTGGGCCTTGACGTAATTCTATATACTGATACAATATTTTATCCAACACACTATAATCGGGTAAACTATCACTATCTTTTTGTCCAGGACGTAACTCTGCACTTGGTGGTTTGGTTATAATATGTTGTGGAATAATTTCTTTATTTCTGTTAATATAATTTGCTAGTGCATACACTTGTAGTTTATAACAATCGCCCAACACACCTAAACCACCAGCCATATCGCCATACAAAGTGCCATAGCCTGTTGCCAGTTCACTTTTGTTGCTGGTGTTTAATAAAATGTAGCCAAACTTATTGGCAATAGCCATTAACAAATTTCCACGACTACGACTTTGAATATTTTCTTCGGCCACACTAAATGGCAAATCTTTAAAAATGGGTTCTAGTGTTGTTAAAAAAGTTTTGTACACATTGTTTATGCGTACAATATCGTAAGGGTTGTTTAGGTTTTTACTCAACTGTACTGCATCGTTTACACTGTGATCTGTGCTATAGGGCGATGGCATTAAAATGGCCCTCACATTTTCAGCTCCCAAAGCCTCACAAGCCAAGGCCAACACAACTGCACTATCAATACCACCACTGCTACCCAGAATAGCTTTGGTAAAACCCATTTTCGAAAAATAATCTTTAATGCCTAAAATTAATGCTTGGTAAACTTGATCAATATTTAAATGTTCATTTAAATTTATTGGATTCAATTCTTTATCTGGCACTCTATTGGCGGGCTCAATAATTGCTGATTGCAGAGTTCCGTCATCATTTAAAATTACGCCATCAACAGCTTCTTCAAACAAAGGAAATGCTTTTACCAAATTGGCATCTTTATCAAAAATATAACTACCACCATCAAATACAATTTCTGTTTGGCTACCAACTGCATTGCAATAAAACAACGGAATTTTATACTTTAAAACATTTGCTTTAATGGTTGCTTTTCTATCTTCATCATGTGTATAATCAAAGGGGCTTGCACTAAGGTTTAGCATTACGTCTGGCTCTTGCTTCATTAGTTCGTCCATTGGGCAAACTCTATACAACGGGTTATCTCCCAAGTTCCAAATATCTTCACAAATGGTAATGGCCAATTTTTTGCCTTTAAATAAAACTGTTTGCCAATTGTATGCAGGCTCAAAATATCTGTATTCATCAAACACATCATACGTAGGCAATAAAGTTTTATGAATTTCTGCTTTTACTTCGCCTTCGTATAAAAAAAATGCAGCATTAAACAAGTCTTTTCCTTCAACAATTGGGTTAGGTGCAGGAGAACCAATTAGCACACCAATTGTTGTAGCATGTTGTTTAATAACATTTATAGCTGCATAACATTTATTTATAAAATCGTTAAACTCTACAAAATCTCTTGCAGGATAACCACAAATACACATTTCGCTAAATACAATTAAATCGGCATTTTGAACTTTAGCAATTTCAATTGCTTCAATTATTTTATTTGTATTGTATTCAAAATTTCCTATGTGATAATTCTGCTGTGCTAAAAAAATTTTCATGTGTACTACTTTAAATCTCTTTTAAAAACGAAAACAAATTTCACGATTTATAACGAATAAAAATAGAAGACTTTTGTTTGAGAACAGTTGTATTTCAATGATACAGTTTACGGCGACGCTCCATTTAAGGTTCTGTTCTTTGGGCAACACATAAAACTAATTAACTATTATTTTAAATCTGAAAAGTCGTCATAAATAAATACGTTGTAACAATCTGGTTTTTTTTCGGGAAAATCAAACAAGTGTAAGTCTTTAAACTCAACATAAATAAATTCCTTTTTACCCCAATTAACAAAATCGTCAAAAGTGTAATTGGCAGCAATATAATCTGCATAAATAGTGTGATGATCGGCACAAAAACGTAGCATTTTTGTAGAGCCCAATTGTTGAATAAAAGGTTAAATTTTTTTGCGTAACTCTAACATGTAGTATCCATTGGAGTAATCAACCATTGTTGGAATTTCATTTTTTTCGTAATGCTGTTTTGTTTGCAATCCAAATTTTCTGATTAATTTACACATGTCTTTAATTTGCCACCAACGAAGCATATACACTTCTGCTAACGAATTCTTAATTACAAAAGGGTTTATAGAAAAGTCACCTGTATTATTTTGTGGATTAATAGCATCAAATTCTAGAAGGTCTGTTGTTTCAATTATATGTTCTATTGTAGTATTGTTTTCTGTACTAATTATATATCCATCAAAGTTTTTGGGCAATTTAGTTAAGCAATTGTATTCACTATCGTACTGTACATTTAATACGGGTTTACATAAACGTTTTTCTAATTGTTGTAGCAACTCGGCACCATGCTTATATTGAATGTTGTGGTTAAAAATATATGCAGTATCTAAACCCATTTTGCAATACTTTAATTGAGTCGTTGATGACAAAAATGAGCAAAAAAAATGGTTGCTCAACATTAAATTGGGCAACCATTTTTAGAAATATAGTTTACTAATAATTCACCACTTGCTCAACAATGCTTTCTGGAATTTCTCTCCACTCATATTGTTGATTGCGTAATTGAGGTTCGAAACCTGCTTCACGTATTGCATTTTGTATAGTGGTTGAAGTAAATCTATGAGGAGCACCAGCAGCACTTACCACATTTTCTTCAATCATAATACTACCAAAATCATTGGCTCCTGCATTTAAACAAATTTGTGCAGTTTGTTTACCTACGGTTAACCAACTTGCTTGTATATTTTTTACATTGGGTAACATAATTCTGCTAATAGCAATCATTCTAATATACTCTTCGGCAGTGGTTAAATTTTGCACGCCTCTAATTCTTGCCAATAATGTATCTACGTCTTGAAAAGTCCATGGTATAAATGCTAAAAATCCTTTTGAATTTTCAGGTTTCATTGCTTGTACTTCACGAATTTTTACCAAATGTATAAATCGTTCTTCCAATGTTTCAACATGGCCAAACATCATGGTGGCACTTGTTGTAATATCTAATTTATGGGCTTCGTGCATTACAGCCAACCACTCATCGGCTCCACATTTTCCTTTGCTAATTAAACGGCGAACTCTATCAATTAAAATTTCGGCACCAGCACCAGGCAAACTGTCTAGTCCAGCTTCTTTTAAAGCTTTCAATACTTCGTGGTGTGTACTTTTTTCAAGCTTTGTAATGTGTGCAATTTCTGGGGGTCCAAGTGCATGCAATTTAATGGTTGGATACTCTTGTTTAATTGCACGAAATGTTTTGGTATAAAAATCTAAACCCAACTCTGGATGATGCCCACCTTGCAACAATAATTGATCTCCTCCAAATTGTATGGTTTCTTCAATTTTTGTTCTATAAGTTGGCATATCTGTTATATATGCTTCTGCATGACCAGGAATTCTGTAAAAATTACAAAACTTACAATTGGCAATACATACATTGGTGGTGTTTACATTTCTATCTATTTGCCAAGTCACTTTTCCATGTGGCACATGGTGTTTTTTCATTTCGTTTGCTACAAACATTAACTCGGCTAAAGGTGCATGTTCAAACAAAAACATGCCTTCTTCTATACTTAAAAATTCAAATTGTGAGGCTTTTTTATACAAGTCTGCTAATTGCATATCTACTGTTTTAAAGAATAACAAAGTTAAGGGTGTATGGTTGGGTACAATTGATAGTTTAATTTAAATTGCTGCATACAAAGCAAAAAACAAAACCTTTTAACACTTTTAAATACCACACATACTTCAAACTTTTTAAAACATACAAAAATGTTGTCTTTTTTAATAGATGTATATTAACTTCAAAAAATACTAATTGCTGCAAAGAATGAAAACAGTTTATTTCCTTTTTTTATTGTTGTGCAGTTGCTTGCAAAGTCAAGCACAAGAAGAGTTTGTTTCGCCACAAGCAAAACTCATTACTCGATTTCCTTTTGTGCAATTAACTGGTGGAATTATTATTATTAGGGCAACGATAGATACGTTTGCAAACGACACCTTGAATTTTATTTTAGATACCGGTAGTGGTGGAATTTCATTAGACTCTTCAACTGTAGATTATTTTAACTTTGTCTCTGCACCTTCAGAAAGAACCATTCGAGGTATTGCTGGTATGAGAAAAGTAAATTTTTCTTATGGGCATTATCTCAATTTTCCAGATTTAAAAACTGATACATTTAGTTTTCATATAAACGATTATGAATTATTAACCAGCGTTTATGGATTTAAAATTGATGGTATTATTGGCTTTAGTTTTTTGCGTAGGTATATTGTAAAAGTTAATTACGATAAGTTAGAAATGGAAGTGTACGCTCCGGGTATTATAAAATATCCAAGAGGTGGTTATTTATTAAAGCCAAGTTTTAGCACATTGCCATTGCCAGTATTTGAAATTGAAGATGCAAAAACCTTGACCAATAAATTTATTTTTGATACAGGTGCAGGTTTGTGTTTTTTACTCAATCAAGATTATGTAGAAGATAGCAGTTTACTAAAAAAGAAAAAGAAAAAATACATTACACAAGCCGAAGGTTTGGGCGGAAAAAAAGTAATGGAAATGACGGTGATTAAAAGCATTTCAATTGGGCCATATAAGTTTAGAAAAGTGCCAATTTATATTTTTCAAGATGATTTTAATGTTACCAACTACCCGCAAATGGGTGGTATAATTGGCAATGATATTTTAAGACGATTCAACTTAATTATTAACTATCCAGACCAAAGCATTCATTTAAAACCGAATTCAAAATACATTGAATCGTTCGATTATTCTTATACAGGTTTGGGTGTTTATTTAGTAAATGGAGAAATAACGGTTGTTGATGTAATTAAAAAATCGCCCGGTGAAAGTGCTGGTTTTAAAACGGGAGATATTATAATGAGCATTGATAACGATTTTACCAAAAACATTCAAAACGTGAAGGCTGCACTGCAAAATACTGGGGCAACTTTAAAAATATTGGTTATTAGAAATGGCAATCCTGTTATGTTATCGCTTTATGTAAAAAGTATTTTATCTAATTAGGTTTTAATAGCATCTTAATATTGGTTAAACATCCAATACATTTTTTTCATTTAACTTCATCGCCTGAATTTTTTGATATGAAAAAAAGTTTTTCTTTATTGCTTGCTACTGCGTTATTTTTTTATGGTTACACACAAGCTCCAGCTGGCTACTACAATTCAGTAGGTATGACCTCGTCTTGTGCAACATTAAAAACTACCATTAAAACAATTATTTCTGCCAATACATTTCCTCAATCTTATGGTGATTTATGGACACAATATCAGTTATCCGATATAAAACCTAGAGAAGTTGGAAGCGGATCAGCCAATGTTATTTGGGATATTTATTCTGATAATCCCACTGGAACTGATCCATACAATTTTACACCAGGCACTAACCAGTGTGGTAATTATAGTGGAGAAGCTGTTTGTTATAATAGAGAACACAGTGTACCGCAAAGTTGGTTTTCTGGCAATACTGGCAGTGCTGGTCCTGCAACAGATTACTTACATATTTTTCCTACGGATGGCTATGTAAATGGCAAAAGAGCCAATTTTATTTATGGTGAAGTTGCAACAGCATCTTTCACAAGTTTAAATGGAAGCAAATTGGGAACATCATCTCTTGCTGGGTTTACAGGTTCGGTATTTGAACCAATTAATGAATACAAAGGAGATTTGGCAAGAGCATTTTTATATTTTGTTACACGTTATGAAAGCGATATTCCTGGATGGTCGTCTAATTCAGAAGCTACACAATCTTTCGACAACAGTACTTTTCCTGCAGTAAAAATTAATTATTTAAAATTAATGTTGAAGTGGCACGATCAAGATCCTGTAAGCACCAAAGAAAGAAATAGAAATAATGCTGCTTACGGTTTTCAGGGCAATAGAAATCCATTTGTAGATAGCCCACAATATGTAAATAGAATTTGGAACAACAGTTGCCCAGGCTTATCAACTTTACCTGTAGATGTATTGTACTTTGCAGGAAAACTAAATAACAATAAAATTGTTTTAAGTTGGGAAGTTGCCAACGAAACAAACTTAAGTAGTTACGAGGTTGAACGTAGTTTTAACGGTACATCATTTAACTTATTGGCTACTGTTCAAGCCAACAATAACAGTTCTTATTCTTATACAGATAATGCAGAAAATATAAGAGGCAGAAGGGTATATTATCGCCTAAGAAAAATTAATAAAGATGGTTCGTTTACATACAGTGAAATATTTACTATTCATATTCCAGTGAACAATAAACTTACTATTTATCCTAATCCTGCAAAAGATTTTATTACAGTACAAACCAATAACTTGAATACAGGTAAAGTAAATATTCAAATTACTGATGTTACTGGAAAATCAGTTTACAATAAGCAATATGAAAGCAACAATGGACTCATCAACATTTCTACCCAATCTTTAACTACTGGAACTTATTTAGTAAAATTATTTGTAAGTAGCGAATCTTATATGCAAAAATTAATTATAATAAAATAGAGAAATAAGAGAAATAAGTTAAGCATAAAAAAGAGGCTCAATTTGAGCCTATTTTTTATGCGATTAATATTAATTATTTCATAAACAATTTAATTTTAAATTCAACTCTTCTGTTGGCTTGTCTACCTGCAGGATTGTCTTTACCATCAATGGTTTCAGGTTCAATAGGGCAGCATTCACCTTTACCAATTGCTTTAAGTTTAGCAGCATCTACACCTTTTTTAACTAAGTAGTTTAAGCAGGCATCGGCACGGTCTTGACTTAATTTTTGGTTGTATTCTGTTGTTCCTAATTTATCGGTGTAACCCAATATTTCAAGTCCTAAATTTTTCTCACGATTTAAGATAGAAGCCAAAGTATCTAACATTACTGCTGTTTCTTGTCTTAAGCTGTATTTGGCAAAATTGAAGTAGGCAGCTTGATCTTGTAAGGGTTCTTGTTCTGTAGTATCTGGAGGCACTATTTTTTCTATAGGAACCAAACAAAATGCAGTATTCATCAAAGTATCATTTTCGCTTCCAATAGTTGTAGGAGCATTAAATTCTATACCAGCATTATTGTATTCTACTTTTGAACCTGCTAATGCAGATGGAGCAAATTCTTTTACCTCAAAAAAGTATTCTCCTTTACTATTGGTGTTTTGTGTAACAATGATTTTGCCACTTACTTTATCAGTTACAACAACACTTGCATCGGTTAATGGTAAATTGGTTTTACAATCTGTAACAATTCCTGCAACAAATTTTTTATAGGTTTTATTGATGTTGAACAATTCTAAACAACAAGCAGAAGCCCTATCTGTGGAAATCATGGCATCTTGCAACAATTTTATAGAACCTTTATTTACAAAATAAATATCGTCTTTTACAGAGTTTACAGGGTAACCTAAGTTAACTGGTTGACTAAAACTATTGGGTAAACTTCCTTTACTTTCAAACAAATCAAAGCCACCCATACCAACTCTTCCATTGGTGGCAAATACCAATGAACTAGAAGCTACATTGTAAAAAGGAGATTCATCATCATCTTTTGTATTAATTATTTTGCCTAGATTTAAAAATGAACCAGGCTCTCCGTCAGCGTTTAATGGTGCATACCAAATATCAAATTTACCTTGACCACCTTCTCTGTTAGAAGCATACAATAAATATTTCCCATCAGCAGTTACATAAGGTTGTTTACTGCTAAAACCAACAGCATTTACGTTGCTACCCAATTTTACAGGCTCGGTCCAACTACCACTTTTATTTTCACTTAAATAAATAGCCGAAATATTTTTGCCATCAGTTTTTGTCCAACGAGTAAAATAAATTCTTTTTCCATCAGCAGTAATGCTTGCAGCTCCTTGCTCTACACCTGCTTCTGTGGGTAGATTAAATTTTTGAACAGCACCAGAAGCATTGGTATAAACATTACTAACATAAGGATTTTTATTCTTTACAGTTAATGCAGAACTATCGGCTCTTGAAGAAGTAAATACAATAGCATTGCCACTGTACCATGCTGCATAATTAGATCCATTAGATACTGATATCCCAGCAGTTGTTGCAACTTTATATGCATCTATATCTTTTTTAGCCAATTCAGCTTGAATGAACTTTAAGTTAGCCAATTCTAATTTAGCATGCTCAGTATAGTCATCTTTAGTAGAATAAGATTTTAAGAATGATTCAAACTGTGTTTCAGCCACAGCATATTGACCTGTTGCTCTTAAACTCATGGCATGGTAATAAGGAGCTAATGGATAAGCAACTTTATCTGCCTTTGCATAAAAAGGGGTTGCCTTACCATAATCATTTAATTTTCTATAACACTCTGCTATACGATATACAACCTCATTATCATTTGCAGCTCCTTTGCTTGTGGAGGCTTGCTTACTATTTTTCTTTTTGCCACTTGCCTGAACAGTATAAGGATCATAACCTGATGTTGTAGGCTTGGTTTTTTGCTCTACATATTTTTCATAGTACACAGCAGCAGAGTACCAATCTCCTTTAGCATAATACTTATCGGCATTGCGTTTATAATCGGCAACATATTGTGCCATTAGAGAAGAACTGCAAAACAATAAAACAACAATTGCGATAATTGATTTGTGCAGATATATATTGATAGGCTTTTTCATTATAAATTTTTCGTTAGTCATTTAATTATAGGCTTTAACAAACATGGTTTTATAATCGAGGACAGATAAAATTCTTTCCACTCAACTCTTTGTTTTTTCTACCAGTATACGAAAGAGAAAATTCAAAGCTATTAGCAGTACCAATGTTTTTGCTTAATTGAGAAGAATTAATATCGTAGCTTAACCCCAAGGTGAAACTCTTATAATAAAATCCTGCAAAAGGCACAAGGGCATCATCGAATCTGTAGTTAAAACCCAATAATACATCAGTTATAGCTGATGCTTTAATTTGAGCATAAGCACCCAGCATTTTTTCTTCAGCATTGCCTTGACGTAAGTACAATAGATTGGGCGTAATACTCAACACTTCGCTAGCATTAATTTTTACACCCCCATGTACTGTATAACGAATGGGAAATTTTGTTGTAACTACTGATGAAGAAAGAAATTTATCATCGGGTTGTGTAATATGATTGGCAGAAAAACCAAGAAAAATATTTGCTTTTTTATTTGGAGCAGCATCATAATAAACCATACCAGCACCAGCATCAAAAACAGTTGAAGATGGATTGGCAATAATATCAGTTGTTGGTGTGTTAGGGTTATATCCAGTTGCAGCAAACCATTGGTCGCCAAATTGGAATTTAGAAGTATTGAATCTTCTTTGAACCATTCCAGCTTGCAAACCAAATACCAAACGTTGGTTACCGTTAATGCCAAACTTTACACCAGTATAAGCAATAGAAGCATGAGCAGTTAAATAAGTAAAGCCGCCATTGCCAGCAGTTTGTTGAAGAATACTACCACCAAAATTTAGATTTTTGTTGGTAACCACATCGCCCGACAAACCAACAGTAGAAAAACCATTGGCAATATTGCTCCACTGATTACGATAAATAGCAGATATTCTATAATCACCATCAATAGCACCTGTTAAAGCAGGATTTAACCAAGAAGGATATACATAATATTGAGAAAAATGTGGGTCTACTTGAGCTTTGCAAATAAAGCTTATAGCAGCAGCAAATAAAATTAAAAATACTTTTTTCATATAATTCGTTTGTTGGCTTAAACCAATTTTCAATTCTTAATAAGTGTGCATTAACGTATCAAATTAATTGTACCACGTTTGTTTACAGTTTTACCATCAGGCATAGTAACGGAAACTACATAGATATAAACACCTACAGGCTGCATTTGTCCTTTATACCTTCCGTCCCATCCACTAGTTACGTCATTGGTTTCAAATATTCTTTCTCCCCACTGATTGTAAATTTGCATATTCAATTTCTGAATATAATTACCGTACACTTTTAAAACATCATTCTTACCATCTCCATTTGGTGTAAATGTATTGGGTACAAATACGCCTACATCTGGATATTGTGTAGAACCTATTGCAGAACCAGTTACATTTTGACAAACTATAGCACCTAGTGCTTTTACAATTAAAGTAATAGTTTGATTGGGCTGTAAGCCACTAACAGTATGTGTTAAACCTGTAGTACCAGATGATGGAGTAACGAATGTTGTACCATTATCTATGGATACTTGATAACCTGTTGCTCCTATTACTGCAAGCCAGCTAAAGGTTAAAGAATTAATACTTGAATCTGTAAGTTTTACAATTGGATTTAACAAAGTAGCTTGTAGTGATACAGGCTTAGTAATTGTTCCATTACACCCTTGTGGAGATGTAATATTTAATACAACATTATAAGAACCTGATGCTGCATATAAGTGTTGTGTTGATTGTATACTTGAAGTATTATTAGAACCAGAAGAAGGTTCTCCAAAGTTCCAATTATAAGTATTCATTGCATTTGGCAATCCCGTAAAGCTTACAAAATCTTTTGCACAACCAGTTGACGTAATTGTAAAGTCAGCAACTGGAGTTGCATTTACTACTATTGGAACTACAAGAGGAGTGCTTGGGCAACCAGTAGAACTTGTTACAGTTAATGAAACATTATATGAACCAGCAGTTGCAAATATGTGAGATGGGTTTTGTGTTGCATTGGTATTATTAGTACCTGAACTTGGGTCACCAAAATTCCAAGCCCATTGTGAAATTGTACCAACTGGAGCAATAGTTGATGTTGTACTATTGAAAGCAATAGCAACAGTAGCACAAGTTGTAGCTGATTGTGTAAATGCTGCCACAGGCACTGCTGACAAAGCAACATTCTTTGTTACATCTGCATAGCAGCCTTCTGTTGTTACTACACGAAGTTTTACAGCATAAGTTCCACCTGCAGAAAAACTATGATTTGGGTTTTGAATAGTAGCAGTATTATTTGGTGCAGATGCTGCATCAGCAAAATCCCATTGCCATTGGTCAATAGTTAATCCATTGCCTGTTGATGCATTGGTAAAAGGAACAGTTTGCAAGCATCCGTTATTGATAAAAGTGAAATCTGATGTTGGGCCTTGTATAACGGTTACAGGGAATGAAAATGTTTTTACACCATTACATCCATCAGGAGTTGGGCTCACAGCATTAATCACCACTGGAAAGCTTCCTACTGTATTATAAACATAAGGTGCAGGTATCCTGTAAGTGTAAAGCCAAACTCCATCAATTAATACGCTATCAATTAATACAGTTGGCAAAATTAAGTCTGCACTTGTTTGCGTAACACTAGCATTAGGCGAAAGGTTAGGATTGTTGGCAAAATCCCAATTGATGCTTACTGGTTTGAATGCCAATGTAACATTCATATAAAATTGCGAACCCTTACAAGCAGCAACATTGGAGCCTGTACTAAACTGATTTTGTACATTGAAGCCAGACAATAAATCAACCAAGTTTGTACCTGCATTGTAGGCATAACTTTCTGAACTTGCATATCCATAAGATATTGCATTAAAACCACCACTTGTACAAGCCAATGTATAAAACACAGAAGGTGAATATCCTGGAGCCACTAGTATTTGAGCATAAGAATAAGTGGCATCGATTGGTACAAAAACTGCTGGTACCAAAGCATTCGTTTGATCCTTAATGGTAAAGTTCAAAGCATCAACTGTTTTGATAACAACATTGATGTAGTTGGTAGCATTACTATTCTGTGTTTGAATTGGTGAGACAATAATTTTATCAATTGTTTGTTCAACGGCACTTAAATAAATCATATCTGGGTCACCACCAGTTCCATTGTAACTATTGCCACATTTAGAAGCGTTAGTAGTGTATTGAGCTACCATTACTGGTGAAGTAGTACTAATAACTACTGGCACAGTGCTCTTAAATTCATAGTACAAATTATTTACCAATGTAATTGATGTACTAGGGCTGGTAGTACTTGCATTAGTAATACCAAGTATTGGTAATGAGTTGGGCAATGTAACGCCATTTACTGTTACTACAGTGGATGCATAATCAGGATTGATCATCACCCTGTAAATGTTGTTGAAATAATTAGTGCCTGCAGTTGGGGCTGAAACATATTTACGACCCCAAGCTACAGATGGGAAACATTGTTGGAACAAATTATCTCCTGATGCAGAACTTCCATCACAAGTAATACTAATTTTTCCAGAACCTGAAAAAACAGCAATTGGTTGGCATGAGCTTCCACTGCTACTGATAGATTTAATTTGTGTGCCTGTTAAATCCGTTACATTATCTGATGCTTTTATAATCCACACATCGCCTTTGTTCAAGGTTTTTGTATTTACACCAGTCATGCCAGTTTCGCTAGTGATGCCAGCTGGTAAAGTTGCTTGCACTGTAGTATTGTTTTGGGTAGCTACCACAAAAACATAAGAACGTGAATTGGAGTTTCCTGAATTGGAAACCTGTGTATAGTTCAATGCTGTATAACTTTTGCCCAATGTATTTACAGGGAACAAAACACTTGCAGCAGTTACTTGGCTACCATAAATTTCAGCATAAGCAACCACTGGATTTGTGCTGTGTATGTAGATGCCTTTGTTGGCGTAAACTCCTTCCGCAGTTAATCTTGCATCATTTGCACCACTATATGGAATTTGACTAGAAGCTGTTACAGAACCAGCGGGGACAGTTAGTGTTTCAACCAAATTGGAGCCAACATAAATGGTAACGGTTGAAGCAACATCGGCAGTAAAGTACAATGTCATTTGTGCATTGTTACTGCTTCCATCGGCACCAGATATTTTTTCATGTAAGCCAAAGCCTGTCCAGAAATCTGTTCCTTTATTGGAGAAGCCTTGTTGTCCTTGTCCACCAATTGGTTCAATAGCACCAGTTAACTCAACTTCTTGAGTTGTGGCACTACCTCCACTATTGGTAATTTTTTTATTGTAATTAGAAAGTGATGTTGGGGAGAAACGAACATAGATGGTTGTTGTAGCCAATGTACTACCAGTATAAGGAATGGTTAATACAGATTGGAAACCTGTACCAGATGTTAATGAAATCTTGTAACCAGCAGGTGCAGTAACAGTAATGTTGCCAGTTGCTGGTGTTAAATAGTATGCAGCTAGTGTGTAAGTTTTTTCAGGTGAGGTAGTGCCTTGTTGTACTGTTCCAAAAGCCAATGATGTTGGGTTAACAACAATGGTTGGTGAAGCGGGCAATGTGGTAAATGTTATTTGATTTCCATAAGAAGTTCCTACACTGTTGGTTGCAAAAGCTCTTGCAAAATAAGTAGTGCTTGCAGTAAGCACACTGAGCAAACTATTAAATGAACCTGTGCCAGTACCTGAGTTTACAAAACTATTGGCAGTTGTAGGGTTGGCAGTAGTTGACCAGCATACACCTCTTGCAGTAATTGCCCTTCCCCCATCATCAGAAATGTTTCCTCCGCTTAATGCAGATACAGGTGTAATGGCTGAGGCTGCTGTAGTAGTTAATATGGCCAATGTTGGTGCTGGAGTGGTTACATCAATTACTGCTCCATAGCTTGTGCCAACAGGGTTCGTGGCGTATGCTCTTACATGATACAATGTACCAGCAGTAAGGCTAGTCATACTGCTTGGATATGCCCCAGTAACAAGAATGCCATCTGTTGTTTTTGAATCTGCAATGGTTGGTATTGCCACAGTACTACTGTAACAAAAGCCACTTGCAACAAGGGAAGCAAATCCACCTGTGCTTGTAATATTGCCATTACCAGTTGCTGTTGTTTGACCTGTTTGGTTAGCTGAAACTGTTGTTACAGCAGGTAGTCCCCAAGACGCAGTAAAGTTATCTGTGGCCCATAAAGACACATTAGAAGATGAGCCTGCATAAGCAGAAATCCAACGAACGGTAACTGTTGCTCCATTGGCTAGGTTAAGCCCCGATAAAGTATAATTTAACCCTGTTGATGGAGTGGTTACAGTTGCAATGCTTGTCCATGAAGTGCTTGTAATGGCATCATCTATTGCACCAGTAGTAGAATATTGTACTAAAAAATCTGCACCAGTTCCTATTGAATAATATCTTTCTGCATCAAATCCAATTCCAATGGCAGCCATGGTTACACCAGTAGTATTGGTTAACTTAACACCCCATGACCTAAGTGTAGTGCTGGTCATAATAGAACCCAAGGCCCTATCTGTATTGCCCAATACAGAGCCACACGCCCAAATTCTATTGCTGGGGTTCGCATCTCCTGTAGACCAAGTTCTATAGTTACTTTGGTTGGTAAACCATCCCGGTATCGTTACATTGTCTGTCCATGTAACATTGCCACTAGGGCTGGTAGCAGACAATCCATCAAAATTTTGGGAATAGGATGTTGGCGTTGCTGTCATGGATATTTGTGCAGCTACATTGTTGCTCAACAATATAGTAAGCATAGCCGTAAAGGCGGTTATGCAGTTGAATAATGTTGGGAAGCGAAATCTTTTTTTCATACAAATAAAAATTGGTAATTAACTTATTGTTGAGAAGCAAAAGCTTCATTTGAAAGAAAACTAACGAGTAAATTTTTTTTGGAAACTGATAAATAGTTCAGTTGTACAAGCTGATTGATCAGCAATAGATGTATCATAAAGCAAGCTTTGGTGATGATAAAATGTTTATCAAATAAATCGTTAGAGCGATTTAAAGCTACACACAAACACTTGGGCTGTATTGTATTGCAACATGTATTTTTATGCAAACGATACCGATAACGATGCCTTTAGCTATACTTTCTTAATTAATAAATAATTGGAGAAAATTATACTTTTTGATGTATTAAATTAACCCAAATTGTTTACAGTGGTGTAGTAGATGTTTGTAATGCAACAATATCCACTCTTCTAAATTTAATTCTCCAAATACAGGATGCATGGTTACTGCTCCTTCATTTTGCTGAAAATAAAGTACAAAATGGTTAATTTGTTTTTGCAATTCCTCAATAGCTAAATCTACACGTTCAAATTTTAAAGGCAATGGTTCGGCAGGTAAAACTTGTTCGGGAGCTTTTGTATTTTCTCTGAACTCTTTTTCACTCATTAAAAATTCTTTCAACTTTGGCAAATGCTCAATAGGCGATACCAAAGGAAATTGTAAGCCATTGCTAGAAATTGTAAAAAAACTGGCTACATGTTCTATCATTTGCTGAAAATTCATTTTGCCCCATTTTGCTGTTGTTGTAGCATTGGCTTGTTGCAGCAATGCAGGAAACTCATGAGTTATAAAGGCAAGCTTGGTTGTGTCCATTTGTATTTATGTATGCACTAAAACTAATAAAAAATCCTACTAAATTTTAGTAGGATTTGCAGTTGGTATTGGTTGAGAAAGGTTAAATTAAATGTGCTCAACTAGTAAGACATTCTTTTTTCAATTTCGTTGCACAAGGCAGAAAAAATTTCATCAATACTGCCTTCGCCTTTTATATGTACTACTTTTTTAAATTTAGTATAGTAATCGGCTACTACTTTTGTTTTTTGTTCATATTCAACAATTCTAGCTTTTATTACTTCTTCATTGGTATCATCACTTCTGCCACTTGTTAATCCTCTATTTAATAAACGTTTAATCAGCTCTGCTTCGCTAACTTGTAAAGCTAAGAATACGCCAATTTCTGTTTTTTTTAATTGCAATAATTTGTCCAATGCTTCACTCTGTGCTTCGGTTCTTGGAAAACCATCAAATAAAAATCCTTTTGCTTGTGGGTTGGCATCTAAAGCACTACTAATCATTCCAATTACAACTTCATCTGGTACAAGTTGACCTTTGTCCATAAAGTTTTTTGCTTCTAATCCCAATGGAGTTTTTGCTGCAATTTCACTTCTCAATAAATCACCAGTACTCAAATGTTTCAATTGATACTTAGCAATAAGTTGCTCACTTTGTGTACCTTTTCCACTGCCTGGAGGGCCAAACAAAATAATATTAAACATGGGGCTTACTAACCTTAGGTGAGCTACAAATATAAGGGTAACTGTTAAAATTATTTAACAGCTAAGGCTAAATGTTATTTGTAAACACATTTAATTGCATTAGTTTAACCATTTATTCAAACTTTTTTGTTTGTTTAAACGTATTTAATTCAAAAAGAATAAAGATGTTAAAAACACATTTAATTTATACTCTATTGTTGTTTACTTTGGGTGCTTGTAATGCACAACAAACGCCTACAAAAAAAAATATTATGGATACCGCAAAAAATAACAATCCTATTTACTCTACAACAGATACTACCAAAGTAGTTTTAAAAGAAGATGAATGGAAAAAAGTACTAACGCCTGAACAATATTATATTGCTAGGCAAAAAGGCACAGAACGTGCTTGGACAAGCAAGTTTGAAAAGTCTAAAGAAGTTGGTACCTACTATTGTGCAGCTTGTGGCAATGCATTGTTTAAAAGCGATACCAAATTTGAAAGTGGCTGTGGCTGGCCAAGTTTTTACGAACCTATTAGTAAAAGTGCAGTTCTTTATACGCCAGATAATTCTCATGGTATGGAAAGAACAGAAGCACAATGTGGCCGTTGTAAAGCACACTTGGGTCATGTTTTTGAAGATGGTCCGCCACCAACTTATTTACGCTACTGCATTAATGGTGTAATACTAGATTTTGAAAAAGCAAAAGACGCCGAAAAAAAATACAACAATAAACAATAAGTAAAAATGGTTTTCTCTAAAAAAGAAAACCATTTTTGTTGCTATTTAGGGCTATGCTTTAGCTGTATATCTTTGCTGTGCCTTTATACAATAGTTAGCTTGTAAAACTCAACCCTTACTTATGGCAATACGAATTTTTATTACTGGTGGCACATTTGATAAAGAATACAATGAACTCAATGGGTCTTTATATTTTAAAGACACTCATTTACCAGAAATGCTAAAGCTTGGAAGAAGTAAAGTAGATGTAGACATTAGAACATTGATGATGATTGATAGTTTAGCAATGACCAATGATGATAGACAATTAATTATTCATCAATGTAAAAACACAGAAGAAGATAAAATTATTATAACGCATGGTACAGATACCATGACAGATACTGCTGAATTATTGGCAAAAGAATTAACCAACAAAACCATTGTTTTAACAGGAGCTATGATACCTTATAAGTTTGGTAGTAGCGATGGATTGTTTAATTTAGGAAGCTCCATTGCATTTGTGCAAACCTTGCCTGCAGGAGTTTATGTTGTAATGAATGGACAATATTTTAAAGCTGGTCAGGTAAAAAAGAATAAAAAAACAGGCTCTTTCGAAGCAGTTTAAGATGCCTTCGCTTAATTTGATTTCTTGTTTTTTTTCCAATTTTTTTTTACTGCAATAATTAATATATTTTTAAATCTATTTTAGCCAATTACTATAGCTCGTTCTAACCGCATTGTTAAAGCAAAGCTCAATATGAAAAAACCAAATCCAACGGAAACTTATTTTGATACTGAACATTTTTTTAATATCTCAAACGACTTATTAATTATAGCCGGATTCGACGGTTACTTTAAAAAAATTAATCCTACCGTTTCAAAAGTTTTGGGGTACACCGAAGAAGAGTTGTATGCAAAACCAATACATAGTTTAATGCATGAGGAAGATAGAGGCATTACCTTACAGTATAGGCAAATGTTAAAGCAAGGAGCACCATTATTAAATTTTGAAAACAGATATATTGCAAAAGATGGAAGCATTGTTTGGCTTTCGTGGACCTCGATGCCAATGGAAAAAGAACAACTCGTTTATGCCATTGCTAAAAATATAACTCACAAAAAAAAGGTAGAAGAAGATAGAAATAGCTTAATTAGAAGCCTTTCATCGGTAAACGAAAATTTAAAACAGTTAACCTATACCACTTCTCACGATTTACGTTCGCCAGTAAATAATTTATTATCTATTTTTCAATTATTAGACACTTCAAAAATTGAAGATCAAGAAACGCTAGGATTTATTCATATATTAAAAAATGCTACAGAAGAACTTAAAAAAACTTTGAATAATTATGTAGATATTTTAACCAATAATAACGATTTAAATGTACCCATTGAAACTGTTTTTTTATATGAAACATTAGAACAAACAGTTAACTCAATTAGTACTTTAATTAAAGAATCCAATACTACTATTGAAGCAAACTTTACCGAGTTTAATTTGCTTCAGTTTAATACAAATTATTTACAAAGTATTTTTCTTAATTTAATTACCAACTCTATTAAATACGCAAAGCCACATTGCAGTGCATTGATAAAAATTAATTCAACATTACAAAATGGTAAGCATCAAATTATATATACTGATAATGGATTAGGATTTGATTTAGAAAAAGTAAAAGACAAACTTTTTGGTTTTCAACAACAATTTCATCATCATTTAGACAGCAAGGGCATTGGATTGTTTTTAGTGTATAATCATATTACAAGATTGGGTGGAACTGTACATATAGATAGTGTTTTAAACGAAGGCACTACTTTTATTTTCACATTTAAAGATTAGTTATTTCTCTTACAGTAAATGCTATAAATAGAGGTTTGCTACATTCGCCACATGAAAATTATTCCACTTTCTGAAGGCACATTTACAATTGATAAAACAAAAATTTTTGTCTCGTTTGAGTTGGATAAAGACGAGCTACAACAACGCCCAATTGGTAGTTTATTGGTAGAGGTACAACCCTTTGTAGTAATTACAAAAAACGATGTTATTTTAATTGATACTGGTTTAGGGTTTTCTAACAACGGAATGTTACAACTTCATCAAAACCTTATAAACAATGGCATTCAGCCAACTGCAGTTACAAAAGTTTTAATGAGCCATTTGCACAAAGATCATGCAGGTGGTGTTAGTAAAAGAGACCATATTGGCAATTATACATTAAGCTGCCCCAATGCAATTTATTATGTGCAAGAACAAGAATTTGTTTATGCAATGGAAACTGGTTATCCAAGTTATATGACAGATGAATTTTCTGTTTTAGAAAACCATAGCAATGTTGTTTGGTTAAATGGAAATGGGTTAATAGACAATTATATTCGTTACGAAATAACATCGGCACATAGTAAATTTCATCAAGTATTTTGGATTGAAGAAGATGACGAAACTGTTTTTTTTGGAGGAGATGATGCTCCACAATTACAGCAAATGAAAAGCAAGTTTGTTGCTAAGTATGATTACGATGGAAAAAAATGTATGGAGTTAAGACAACAATGGTGGCAAGATGGCAACCATGAACATTGGCAGTTTTTGTTTTATCACGATATTAAAACTCCCGTATTTAAAAAGTAAAACAATCCAACTACTTTTAAATGCTTGTTGTGCTAATGAATTTTAAAACGAGCATTAATTTTTTGTAAATTTGCTACACAATAAATCCTGAATGTTTCGACACAAAGGCAAAGGCAGAACGTATATTCACAATGTAAGATTGGCTTCAATTCTTTCTTTTGTTGCTGGTATTGTAAATATTACAGGTGTATTATCTGTAAAAGTACTTACCACAAATGTTACAGGGCATTTTGCTTTTTTCTCAGAAGATTTATCCAACAAAAATTATGGATTGGCAATTGTTTATTTGTTGTTTATTCTATCATTTTTACTTGGAGCTTTTGTATCAAACTTTTTAATAGAAATTATTTCAAGAGTAAAACCAGAAATTTCTTACACTATTCCAATTGCTATTGAAATTATAATTTTATGTATTGTTGGTTGGTTTGGTAGCAATTTTTTACTATCACAATTCCATGAACAAATAATTGCTTGTTCTTTATTGTTTGCTATGGGTTTACAAAATGCTTTGGTTACAAAAGTTTCTCAATCGGTTGTTAGAACTACACATTTAACAGGATTGTTTACAGATTTAGGGATTGAACTTTCTCAATTGTTCTTTTATCGTAAAACAACTGAATTTAAACAATTATCTAAAAACATTTATTTAAAGTTGGCAATTATTGGCTGCTTCTTTTTGGGTTGCTTGGTAGGAGGATTTGTGTATAGAACTTTTGAATTAAAAACACTTGTATTTGCATCAATTTTTTTAATTGTTGCATTGTTTTACGACAATCTTCGCTTTCATTTTTATAACATTAAACGAAAAGTACAATCTCGATAACTATTGTTAAACAAAAGTACAATCAATTGTAAAATTCACTTGCACAATGGCATCATTCGTTTAAATTTGCCAACCATTCTTAAGTACAATTCAATTATTATACCTATGTTACAGTTTGGCAGCCTATAAATATTACTGAAATGGTATAACAAAAATGTTGAAAAACATTGTGGGCAAAAGATTCTAAAATAAACACATGGAAAAAAAAGACAACTTTTCTTGGAGCAATTCTTGCGAACCTCATAAGTTAAGAACCAAAGAAATAATTACGCAACACCCAGAAATTAGAACACTTATTGGGCGTAATCCGTATACATTTTTAATTATACTTTTTTGTGTTGCTTTACAAATTGCACTTGCTTATTTTTTACAAGATAAAAGTTGGTGGTTGGTATTTGGGGTAGCTTATTTAGTGGGTGCATTTGCTTGCCATACATTGTTTGTTTGCATACATGAGTGTGCTCATAATTTGGTATTTAAAAATCGAAAATTAAATACCATTGCTGGTATAATTGCCAATTTACCAATGGTGTTGCCAAGCTCTGTATCATTTCAAAAATATCATATTAAACACCACTCTTTTCAAGGAGTAGAAGAGTTGGATGGAGATATGCCTTATCATTGGGAAGCACGTTTAATTAACAACTCAGCATTTGGCAAAGCAATATGGTTGTTGTTTTATCCACTGTTTCAAATGTTAAGACCAGCAAGGTTAAAAGAAATTCAATTATTGGATGCTTGGACAATTGTGAACATGGTTGTAGAAGTTGCTTTTATGGTTGCGTTAACATACTTTTTTGGCTTAAAAGCATTTATTTTTTTATTGGCTAGTTTCTTTTTTTCTGTAGGCTTACATCCATTGGGTGCAAGATGGGTGCAAGAACATTTTTTAACACATGGCGAACAAGAAACCAAAAGTTATTATGGCCCATTGAATACCGTAAACTTAAATGTTGGTTATCACAACGAGCATCACGATTTTCCATCAGTTCCTTGGAATAAATTACCTCAAATAAGAGAAGCTGGAGGTAATTTTTACAATACTCTAGGACATCACACTTCGTATGTACGTTTGCTTTTTCAATTTTTATTCGATAAAAACATTTCTGTTTTTTCAAGAATGGCTCGTAGCAATAGAGGAAAAACCAAGCTAAACGATATGAGCATGTACAATGTAGAAACATCAAAAGATTTGCTTCAAAAAGAAGTACAATAACTAAAAAGAGTCTTGCGGTATTGTAGAATTTTTAATATCAATTACATACGTGTTTGACCATCTGTCGTGCCAAGGATAAGATGGAGAACCCAATGCACTAAAAACACAAAATGGCACTGCTCTAGAAAAACCTCTTATAAATGCGGTTTGTGTACCAATTGTACTTCCATCTTCATTTACTGCTTTAGTACCTGTAATTAGTTTGCCTAAACTTCTTCCTTTTGTAAGGCTTTCAAATATGCCCATATACACTGCATAGAATACCAAACTAATTAAACTATCCAGAAAATTAAATCCTGCAGATGTTTCATATTCTGATAAAGATTCTACTGTAGCAGGATTGGTAACGGCAATAACAACGCCTATAATAATGGCAATCACATAAAATAAAAAAACATCAATCAGGTAATTGGCAAATCTTTTTCCTGTACTTGCTTGTTCTAAATGTGCTTCGCTGTTAAACAATAAATCTGTTTGTGAAATACTCATACTGTTGGGTTTTAGGTAAATTGAAAATAGCTAAAAAAAGGTTACAGCAAATAATTTATTGCAAAAAAGGATTGTGTAATTTTTCATGTTCAATTGTTGTGCTCTGTCCGTGCCCATTGTACACAACAGTTTCATTAGGTAATACCATTAATTTTTCTTGAATGCTGCTTAGTAAAGTGGCATGGTTTCCTCCTGGTAAATCTGTTCTTCCAATACTTTCATAAAACAATACATCACCACCAATTACAAAATTTTGATGTTCATTATAAAAGCAAATACTACCTGGGCTATGACCTGGCGTTAATAAAACTTTTAGTTCATCCTCATCTAAAGTAATCACATCTCCGTCGTGCAAAAAATGCAATTGTCCAGTATAGTTTACAAAAGGCAAGCCCCATTTTTCTCCACTAATTGGTGCATATTGTAATACCAATTCTTCATTGGGGTGCAAGTATAATTCTAATCCAAAAGTTTCGTGTACCCATTTGTTGCCAAATACATGATCTAAGTGGCAATGTGTATTTAATAATTGAACTGGTGTTAAACTATTGTCTGTTAAAAATTGTTTTAACTTTTCTTGTTCTGTAGTAAAGTAACACCCAGGGTCTACAATGATTGCTTTGCCTGCATTGTTGTATAAAATGTAGGTGTTTTGTTGTACAGGATTAAATACAAAAACCTTAACATGTAGCATAACTGTTTTTTTATAGTAAATAATGTGTAAATGCCTAATTTTAGCAAGTGTAAAACCAAAGTTTTAAATTCAGTCTTACTATGCAAATGAACATCAATAAATATATTTCTATTTTTTTTATTTCACTTTTTATACTGCCATTGTTTGTGCAGGCACAAGTAAATACAGTAGAATTTGGTAAAAATAGAATTCAGCACAAAAAATTTAAGTGGAAATTTTATCAATCAGAAAATTTCAATACCTATATTTCCCAAGGAGGCAATGAGCTAGGAAAATTTGTTGCACAAGTTGCCGAAGAAGAATTGCCAGAATTAGAAACCTTTATTGAGTACTCTTTGCAACGAAGAGCCAACATTGTTATTTATACCAATTTTGAAGATTATAAACAAAGCAATATTGGGTTAGGAATTGATTGGCAACAAGCTGGAGGATTAACCAAATTGGTGAACAATAAATTGGTTGTGTTTTTTGATGGAAACCACAGCCATTTAAGATTACAAATAAGAGAAGGCATTGCAAAAGTATTAACAGATAATTTATTGTTTGGAGATGATATTGGAGAATTTGCAAGCAACCAAGCTTTGTTAGATTTACCTAAATGGTTAACCGATGGGTACATTGCTTATGCTGCAGAAAATTGGAATACACAAAAAGACGATGAACTAAAAAGTGCCATGTTGGTTAGTGAATATAAAAACTTTTATCACTTTGCTTATGCCAAGCCAACCCTTGCTGGACAAGCATTTTGGAATTATGTGGCCGAAAAATATAAGAAAGACAATGTTACTTATTTTTTATACTTAGCTCGTATTTATAAAAATTTAAACAATGCATCATTAAAAATTTGTAAGAAGAAATTTAAAGAAGTGTTGGAAGATTTTATGGCTTATAAGCAAGATAAATATTTTGAAGATATTCGTAAACGCAAAAATGCAATCAAGGGTAAATTAACCATTTCTGAAGATGTAAGTAAAAACGATTATTACAATTTTCAAGTAAATCCCAATCCTAAAAACAATGCCTATGCAATGGTTGAGTACAAGAAAGGCCAATACAGCGTTTTATTAAACGATAATTATTACGATATTAGAACCTTACTTACAAAAGGCGTTAAAGTAATGCAAGGCGATCAAAGCCCTAACTACCCTGTAATGGCATGGGATGGAAAAGGAACAAGGTTATTGGTAATGTATGCCGAAGATGCAAAAATTAAAATGTTTGTTTGGGACCATGTAGCCAAGTACAAACGGTTTAAACAAATAATTGAAGGCGTAGATCAAATAGTTGATGCATCGTTTATGTTAGATGCAAACACAGTTATTTTAAGTGCTGTAAAAAATGGACATACCGATATTTTTATTTATAAAATTGAAGAAAATAAATTAGAACAAGTAACCAACGATGTGTACGATGATTTAAATCCTACGTATGTTTCTTTCCCCAATCGTTCAGGAATTATTTTTTCTTCAAATCGCCCTAGTGGCAATGCTATAAGTGCCGATACTGTTTTACCAAGTCACAATCGTTTCAACATTTTCTTAGTAGATATTTTAAATAAAAGTGCTGTTAAACAAATTACACAATTAAGCAATTTAAAATATGGCAATGCAACGTATCCTATGCAATACAATGTAAATCATTTTACGTTTGTTGCAGATGAAAATGGAATTGGCAATCGGTATGCTGGTTTCTTCTCTACCCAAAGAAATGGCTTAGATACGTTGTATTATGTAGGAGAAGAATTGTTAAGAAATCCAACACCCCTTGAGTTAGATAGCACATTGTCTGCATGGAGAAAACAAGAGCCAGATAGTGTTAGTTACTTTCAAGTTTATTTAGATTCTACATTTACATTTCCAATTACCAATTATCAAAGTTCTTTATTAGAAACAAGAATTGCTGGTAACAATGGTTTGGTAAGTGAAGTAAGAAAAGAAGGCGATTACAAGTTTTTATACAAACTAAAAGTAGACGACAATGCTTTAAATAGAAGAAATGTGAATCCTGCACTTACCAACTATATGAAAACGTTTCGTATGCAGGATAAGCAAGTGAAAGGCAAAGCAAACATCTATAAAAAAGGAGCAACAAACAATGCAAAAGATTCTACCAACGAGCCTCCAAAAAAAGTGTTTCAAACTGGTTTTGAAGACGATCAACCCGATACAATGATTGCTGTTGTTGAAGAGCCAATGGAAGCTAGAAAAGAATCGCCTTTAGATAAAATTAGATTGTTTAATTACAAATTAAAATTTAGTTCCGATTATATTGTAAGTGGAGTAACCAATAATATTTTGGTGAATAGATATCAATTGTATGGTGGCGGACAAGGGCCAATTCAATTAAACAATGGCAACGATATTAATTGGAGTTTTAGAGTTGGCATTAGCGATTTAATGGAAGATGTAAAGTTTATTGGCGGCTTACGCTTTGGTCAAAACTTGGCAGATAAAGACGCCTTATTTTCTTTTCAAAATTTGCGTAAACGTGTAGATTGGGGTGTAACTTATTATAGAAGTACCATTAGCAATTTTTTTCCTGCAGGTGGATATGAAAATAAATTGTTCACCAATTTGTATCAAGGAAATGTGACTTATCCGTTTGATGAAACTAAAAGTTTAAGAGCAACAGTTGGTTATAGAACAGATAGAGGCGTTTTAAAATCGGCTGATTTAATTTCATTAGATGTTCCAGATACATTAACTAAATATGTTTTATCTCGTTTAGAATATGTGTACGACAATACATTGAACCCTGCACAAAATATTTGGAAAGGGTTACGCTATAAATTTTATATGGATTTTAATTTGCCAATGAGCAATGGCGTAAGCAAAAAATTCAATTTTAATTTTGGATTTGATGCAAGAAAATATACCGAAATTTATAGAAACTTTATTTGGGCTGTTAGAGCAGCAGGAGATTTTAGTTGGGGCGAACAAAAAATTGTGTACTTCTTAGGTGGTGTTGATGGTTGGGTTGGTCCTAAATTTAATAGTGTAAATACGCCAGCACAAGATCAAACCTATGCTTTTCAAAGCTTGGCAGTTAATATGAGAGGGTTTAACCAAAATGTAGCCAATGGCAACAATTGTTTTGTATTGAATAGTGAGTTGAGATTTCCAGTTTTTGCAACATTGCTCAACCGTCCAATTAACAATGCTTTTTTACGCAATTTTCAACTAGTACAATTTATAGATTTAGGCACAGCTTGGAATGGAAAATTTAATGGCATTGAACGTCCGTCAACCATTTATCAAGATCCAGGAAATCCTGTAAGTGTTCGTTTAAAAGCTGGAGGAATTGGACCATTTGTTGGTGGTTATGGTTTTGGTGCAAGAAGTACATTATTGGGCTATTTTATGAAAGCCGATTTTGCTTGGGAAATGAATGGCATATTTAAAGGCAAACCAGTTTTTTACTTTGCACTTGGATTAGATTTTTAAAATAAGAGATTATACAAATTACTTTTTATTAGCCGTAACCCAACATTGTTACGGCTAATTTAATTTTTGAAGCAACTGAAATGAGTTATTTAAAATATTCGGCAAATGAACTTTTTACTGGTACAGAATTATTAGACAACAATGCTGTGCTTATTACAACAAAAGATGGAACAATTGAAGCCATTGTTTCAATAGAAGATGCTGGAGAAAATGTTCAAACATTCGATGGAATTGTATCTCCTGGCTTTGTAAATGCACATTGCCATACAGAATTAAGCCATTTAAAAGATTGCATTCCTACAAAAACAGGACTTACTAATTTTATTTTAGAAATAGTACAACAAAGAAATGCAAGCAACGAAATAATTGCACAAGCTGTACAAAATGCAGAAAATGAAATGCTACAAAATGGCATTGTTGCAGTTGGAGATATTTGTAACAATACACATAGTTTGTTGCAAAAAAAGCAAAGCAAATTGCAGTGGTACAACTTTATTGAAGCAGCAGGTTGGTTGCCACAGGTTGCACAAAGTAGGTTTGAGGTAATGCAACAAGTTGCTGAACAATTTGCAAAATTGCCTTATCAATATGCAATTGTACCACATGCACCTTATTCAGTTTCAAATGAGTTGTGGCAATTAATCAATCATAACTTTTTGTACAAAACAATTAGCATACACAATCAAGAAACCCTAGCAGAAGATGAATTATTTATGAAGGGTACTGGTAGTTTTATAGATATGTACACAAAGATGAGAATTGAACACTCAACATTTAAACCTACCAAAGAATCTAGCTTTAAAACTTGTTTGCCCAAGTTAAAAAATGCTAAACAATTGTTGTTTGTACACAATACATTTACGCAGCAAGAAGATGTAGATTTTTTAATAGATGCAAAGCTTCAGTCGGCAGCTTTTTTTTGCCTTTGTGTAAACGCCAATTTATATATTGAAAATACATTGCCCAATATAGAATTGCTTAGAAAAAACAAGCTAAATATTGTGTTAGGAACAGATAGTTTGGCTAGCAATCATTCTTTAAATATGTTAGATGAAATGAATACCATCCAACAACATTTTCCACAAATTCCATTGGCTGAAATTTTGCAATGGGCAACATTAAATGGTGCAAAAGCACTGCAAATGGAGAATACATTGGGCAGCTTTGAAAAAGGTAAAAAACCAGCTGTTGTACTTATTCAAAATAAGCAAGCCAAACGGTTGATTTGATTTCTCTGAAAGCCAATGTAGATAAATGCTTCAACAAAAAATAATTGGATTCATTTAATCGGCCAGTTCAAGTATTTTGTCAAAATCGGGTTCTTTAATTACATAATCTGCAATTAAATCTAGCATAGAATATGTAGAACAAAACGATACACCAATTCCAGATTTTTTAATACCGCAAACATCATTTTCTCCATCGCCAATAACAATGGTATTTTTCAAATCAACATCATATTTTTTGCAAACACTTATAATGGCATTCAATTTACAATAATCATGTTTGCATTGGCTATCGTCAGTGGCTAAAAAGAATGAAGGAATTTTCACTTCGCCTGTTGCAACACTTTTCGAAAACTCTAATTCGTTGCCCAAACTAAAATCGAAACCAAATTTATTTTTAAAATGATTGGTAACACAATCGTAGCTATCAGAAATAATTCCAACAATATAACCTCGTTCTTTTAAAACTTTAATTGTGTTTTCAATATTGCTACTTAAAGGAATACTATCTGCAACTTCAAGTATTTGGGCAATACTTTTTCCTTTTAATAATTGTGCAATTTGTTTGGTACGTATAAAAGCATTGTGTTGTGCTGTTGCAATATCTATGAGTTCATTTTTAAAATCGAAATGTTTAGCAGCTGTTTGAATAAAGCTTGCACGAATTATGGTATTATCCATATCAAACACAGCAATTTTTTTAAGCGATGCTAAACTTTCTTTAATTGCAAATTGCATTTGTTCTCTAATTACTTGAATGTTTTCAAAGGTTTCTAAATTTTCGTTTTGCAAACCTTTGGTTTTTTTCATGATTGTTCTAGCAACTTCTCTACTCATTTTTCCCAATTGTTCCAATTGTTGCATACGGTTTTCAATATTGCCAATATTTACTTCAGCAATTCTTGCTTTCATGTTATACATATCAATTAAAATACCAATATCTACACCATAACCTTCTTCAAATTCACATTGCTGAAAAAAAGTTTTTTTGCCAGCAATCATGCCACTTAACGGCTGTTGAAAATTGGGAAAATCGGGGAACAAAATACTCAACAAAGGCTTGGCTACCAATTCTGTTACTCTACCAGCTTGACGGGTAAAATATGATTTTACAAAATCGGCTGCATCTTCTATTAATGGTTGTGTAAGTAATGTAATAATATCTGTGGAGTAAGAAGTTATATCTGCATCTAAAAAAACTAAAATGTCATTTTTGGCTACCAATGCACCATCTTTCATAGACGCACCTTTACCCAATTTTGTACTTGTAATTACAGTTGCACCAGCATTTATGGCTTCTTCAACGGTTTGGTCTAACGATTTATCGTCAACAACAATTACCTCTGTTACGTTTTTAGATTGCTTGACTAGTGATACTACTTGGGCTACTGTTTTTTCTTCGTTTAATGCAGGAATTATTACTGTAATCATGGTTCGATAATTAGTTTTAGGCTATTTTGATGTAATCTAACCTTCAACCAATTTTCTAATTGTAATCGTTCTTTATCCAGAATTTTTGATGTAGTTTCTATTGCTACTAAATAAGATTTTACTGTTGTACTATCGGTATAAACGAAGGTTGGCTGTACAATAGCAGATATTATGCCAGTATTTTGTGCCTTTAGTTCTTTATATACTTGCTCACTTAATTGCTGTGTTGTATGAATACTATCTAATTGTACTTGTAACTGCTTAATAATTAAATCTTTTTGAGCACTTGCTTGGTTTATATTGTTCAACAAACTATTTTCTTCAGTTTCTTTGATGTATGAAAATCCTTGTTTTACTTCAAGTGTTGTGTTAGTTAAATTAAAATTTTTGAGTTTAGTCTCCAGCATTTTTATTTCTTTTTCTTCAATTCCTTTTCCTCCATACACTAAAGTTATCTTTCGATGCTTGGCATCAATTTTTTTACTCAATAAATAATCGTTCGGTAAAGTAGTTTCTTGTTCAATATATCTGCTTGCATTTTGAATAAAATTGCTTTGTTGAATCATCGTGTAACCAAAATAAATACTTGGCAACAATGTAGCTAAAACAATGGTTGTAACAACACGTTTTGCCATTTTTTGTGATGCAGCATTTTGCAATTCTTTTAAAGGAAATTTTAAAAAACGAACCACCAAAAAAGTAGCAATGGCAATAAATACAGTATTAATTATAAATAAATAAAATGCACCAAAAAAAAATTGAAATTGTAAAGTTGCCAATCCATAACCTGCAGTACACAAAGGAGGCATTAAAGCCGTTGCAATGGCAACACCAGGAATTACATTGCCTTTATTTTTACTGCTTGTTGCCAACATACCAGCTAAGCCACCAAATAATGCAATTAATACATCATAAATATTGGGAGAAATTCTTGCTAAAATTTCTGAGTGAGCATTGTTAATAGGGGATATACTAAAGAAAAATGTGGAGGTGGCCAATGCAACTCCAGTAGCTACTAAGAAGTTGGTTCCAGCTTTTTTTAGTAAATCAATATCGTTAATACCCAAGCCTAACCCCAAACCCATAATTGGACCCATTAATGGCGATATAAGCATGGCACCAATAATTACTGCAGTAGAGTTTACATTAAGCCCCAGCGATGCTACAAAAATGGCAAATATGAGCACCCATAAATTGGTGCCTTTAAACACTACGCCCTTTTCCAGTTGGTCAACTACTGCTACATAATCTTCTTTTTCTTCTAGCAGTCTAAATTTATTAAAGAAACTTTCCATAGTGTTTTTTTGTTTTAACCATCAATATTCAATTGCTTATTCCATTACTTTTTTCCATAATTCTGGAATTCTTTTTACCCATACCAATTCTCTTCTTTTTGTAGCAGCATCTTCCGAGGGAGTACCAAAATAGGTTTTACCACCCTTTAAGGAAGAAGGCACACCACTTTGTGCCAATACTATTGCATTGGCTCCAATAGTTAGTGTTTTACTAACACCCACTTGGCCCCAAAGTGTTACACCATCTTCAATTATCGTTGCACCAGCAATACCTACTTGTGCAGCAAACAAACAATTTTTACCAACAACCGTATCATGACCAATGTGCACCATATTGTCCATTTTTGTTCCAAAGCCAATAATAGTGCTTGCTGTAACACCTCTATCAATAGTGCAACCTGCACCAATTTCTACATTGTCTTCAATAATTACTTTACCACAACTTACCATTCTTTTATACCAACTAGCTCTATTTTTCTTAGTGTTATAATAAAATGCATCACTTCCTATTACTGACCCTGCTTGAATAACAACATTATTGCCAATTTCAGAATAATCTAATATAGAAGCATTGGGATGAATAATACAGTTTTTGCCAATGATTACATGTTGACCAATAAAAGCATTGGGCATAACAATTGTGCCTTCGCCAATAACTGCTGTTTGGCTAATTGTAGAAGTTTGTAACACATAAGGTCTAAAATGTGCAACAATGGCCAAATAAGCCTCAAATGGTTCGTTTACTACCAACAACGTTTTTCCTTCTGGAATAACCACTTCGGTTGTGTTTATAATGATAAAAGTTGCATTGCTATTTAAGCACTTATCGTAATATTTCGGATGATCAACGAAACAAATATCCCCTTCTTCTACTTTATGTATTTCGTTGATTCCTTTTGCAAAAGCGTTTGTATTACCCAATAATTGAGCATTTAATAAAGTTGTTAACCAACTGGCAGCTACCGGTGCAGGAAAAAGCATAATTTCTTTTTTTTCAAAGTTAATGAGGTAGGTAATAAACTTGTTAAATTTTCTTTATTTTCAATATTTATTGAAAATAAAGAAAATTAGTATTTAGATTTGATATGAAAATGTAAACAATGAAAAATAATGATCAAAATAGTGCATTAATTTACGACGATAATTGCCCACTTTGTAAAGCTTATACAAAAGCATTTGTTGCTACTGGATTTTTGAAAAAAGAGCATCGAATTTCTTTTAGCGAAGTAAATATTACAGCCCATAAAATTGATTGGGAAAAAGCCAAGCATGAAATACCTTTTATAAAT
>ERZ724508.397-NODE-397-length-31401-cov-5.529350_pt1 | contig 31401 bp, 50 predicted proteins | sample MGYA00376041_ERZ724508 | MGnify/ENA primary metagenome ERZ724508 (study PRJEB28724, sample SAMN07190887) | wastewater metagenome | isolation source: effluent of sewage treatment plant in Hong Hong | place: USA: Christiansburg, Virginia | collected 2016-03-01 ...
TTCATGAACTTTCTTACCACTTCCTCCAGTTCTGGGGTCCAATGCTTGTTTTCATCGAACCCACCGAGGGTCTCCAGCTTCTCCTTGGTCCATTCCACGAGCATTGGGTCTATATCATTCTTTTGCTCGACGGCTTCCTTAACTTTCTTTCGTCTTCGTGGCACCACATAATCGATATGCTCACGGCCTTCAACCTTGTTCTGCTCGTCCTCCTGTTTACGTATCTCCATTGCTTGGACAAGCATCTGATACTCTTCCTCTGGGATATCCTCCTCCTCTTCCTCTTTCATGGGCGAATGTTGCGGGGAGTGCCCAGGTGATCGATCCTGCGGACTCTCCGGTGCCTGCACAGAACTCGGATCCTCCTTGCTGGGGCTATGTTCGGGACTGACGCCTTCGGACATTCAAACAAATCAAATAATAAACTTGTGCCCAAATGTTTCACTTTTAATTGGTGGCTGTCAATCCATCAAAGCCTTGTGCCTATCAACAATCACATCATGAAGCCACCTCCGAGTAGCTCATGCCGCTCGCCTTAAAGAAGCCCCTCATAACCCATACTTGCACCATAGCTGAAAGAATCAGCACGACGATCTTGATTATGCCGGTCCAGCTTATTCGGTTATCGGTCTATTCCAGTAAACCTTTATGAACGCTGTCTCGCTCAATTTGATAGAGTTGATTACGCCCGACAGTAGCTAACCCTTCGGCTGCGTTGTTTAGCACCTCTTCGACTTGGGCGATATGACGCTTGGTGATGAGAGAGTGAATAGGATCCTTAGCCAAGAAGAAATCCATGGACACAAATTTGTGCGATTTGTCAGTTGACCTCCAACAAAGGTGCACATCACCAGCAGGGAGATCCAGCAAGTCGGTGTGTTAGCTTTTGTTGAGCTGCTAGGACAGTACCTTCTACTCATGCACTACACGGAATTACGTGGCATTCTCCTCCGCTCCTGAGACTACATATTCGACGTGGTATTGCTGACCGCCGGCAACGGTGAAACACTTATCGACCCCAGGGAACAGCTGGAAGTTGATGGCTGAAGCTACACCAACTAGGAACAGCAGCACAATGAATCGTGGCATAATAATGATTCGAAGCCGGATTCAACCGACTACCATACACAGAATGAGCAACAGTAGGACGACCATGGCAATTCTTGGCTGGTTCTTGCAAGTGTCCTTCATGCATGTCTGGAATACGCTATACAAGTTGCTGTCGGTTTTTATCTTGGTGAGGCAGTCGAAGCACACCACTGGGAACGTCTATCATAGGTCATTTTGTTACGATGTTGCTCAGGGTAGTGTTGGTTTCATCTACAGCAACGCACCCATAGTATGCGAGGCACAGGTCAGACTCAGCCACGGAGGTTGCGCAAGTGGCGTTTGCTGGAATCGTTGTTTCCGTTTCGGGAGATACGAAGCATGTTGGGTCGAAGAGATGTATTGAGCAGTTGGAGTAGCACTCTCCGATATCGGCATAGGAGTATGCCAGAACGCTCGCCGTCAAGCAAAGAGCAATTAATATCCTCGACATTTAATATAGTAATGGAAGTGAACGTTCAAACCAACCAACATCGAACACAGGGAATCTTCGATAGGCTATCTGCCTTCCCAGCGGAATGGGCTCCCAGCTGGAATTACCTTCGGCAGTTGGTAGTGGAGGTTGCCGCCTACTACTTCACTCAACCTTGGCCAGTGACGGTGGCTTTTAAACCAAACCACGCAGCAACACTCGAAATTTACAGGTAGCCCACTACAGTCATTCAGCAATGTCTTCAATCTATGCACACAGAAACAGTCCCGAACGGAACGCATCTACGCTTCCTTTCAGGAGGTGCTCAAGGAATACTTGGAGAGTCGACGTGCTACATAGTTCCCAACGATGGACAGTGTCGAGCTGTACATTCGTCTATGGGCAGGATACAAAAGGCTGTTAGAGCTGCTGCTGAAGATGTTCTGTTACTTGGTATAAATCGTCGTTGAGTTAGGATCGTTACTACTTGCCAGATAGCAACCTTCCGGTGTTGGAGGTCAAGGCTATGCAAATCTTTCAGGATGCCGTGTTGCTTCCCGATAAGAAAGCTCTCCTGTACAACTGCTACTTCGGTAGGTTGCATGCCTACCGAAGCAACTACGGAAGTACCGATACCATGCTCCTGGAATTCTCCCGATCACTCAAGGATATCGGTGAGAAGGCTGCATTTGATAACGATGCTGAACTGTTCGTACCTTACTTGGCTAACGGTAGGATGAATACCTCAAGGAAACCAATATCTACTACGAGGGACTCAAAAGCAATTGGGCCGAACTGCCTTGTAGCGCGTACCTCTCGAATGTTGCCAAGCTAGAACAAGAGGAGTTTGTGCTGTTCTGCAAGACTGTGAGAACTGACACTGATAGACTTGCAGTGCTCAGTGACAAATTCGGTGTTGGCATGGTGAAGCCCTATGAGTAGCGCCTCATGAGTTCCGAGACGGGTCTCAAACAAATGCTTGTGATGCGAGATTTTCGTCAGCTACAATTGGCTGCAAGGTTGCTCAAGAGCTACCACAACATCGAGGCACTCAAGAAATAGTTTTACAAGCACGAGAGAAGTCAAGGCTTCGAACTGTTCTTAGCTATGCCTAAAGGTAGTGAGCCTGTGGTGGTTATACGTCAGTTTGCGCAATTCTATGCAAACCAGATGGCTTTTACGTGTGAAGCCTTCCCGCAGTATCCATAGCTGATAGGGCAGTGCCGAAACGCGATGGAGACAGTGGTGCATCTCAACGACTAGGAATTTCTCATTGCTGAGAACCTTGCATCGTACACTGATAAGCTCTTTCGTGAGGAGTGCCCGAATGCCGAGAAGGAGAAGGAAGTGCTGAACGTATTCGAGTGTCTTGGCAGCAAGGACGTGTTTATGAGCATCTACGAAAAGGACCTGTCTAATCGACTACTGCTGAACAGGTGTAAGAGTATCAGCCAGTAAACAGCCTTCCTACAGGACATCAAGCAGAAATGCGGATAGCTCTTTACTCAAGCCGCCGAAGGACGCATCCAAGATTTCACTAAGGCACTGGAACTGTAAAAACAGTATAAAGCCACACGCCAGCAAGAATCCTTCGCATACTCGTTGAAGGTTCTCAGCAAAAACTACTGGCTCTCAGATCTGAAGATCGAAACGGACCACAAAACATTCGATTTTGAGTGGCCACCCGAAGTGGAGCATATCAAGTTGGACTTCGAAAGGTTCTATCGGGAACTTCATACCAACAAGCATTTGGAGTACCTGCCACTTTTGAGTACCGTTAAGTTGGTATTCCCACTAGTCAAGGGATATTGCGATATCACTACCAACCTGCTGCAGGCTTCAATGGTCGTTTTCATCGATCGGGTGGGCAAGCCAGTAGAAATGGCAGACCTCCTTAGGGTATTCCATGGGGAGGAACAACTTATTCGGACGCATCTCGAACCTCTCTTAGGGACTCTCGTAGAGTCCTTTCATGATACTGCCAACCCTGCCCAAGTCGTCTTCAAGATCAATCGGAACTTCACAACAACATAAACCCACATCGAATTCTGCAATCAACGTGGCTTGAAGCCAATGCGTAAGGAGTCAATCAACATGGAACGTGACATGGCAGTCCAGAGCATTATCGTGAAGATCCTCAAACAGGAGAAAAGGATGGATCTGTACAGCCTATTCGAACGCATTGACCGCAGTGTTAAGCAGTTCAAGCCATCCATGTCAATGCTCAAGGATTCAATCGAAAAGCTTATCGAGAAGGACTACGTTGAGAGGGATAGGCATGACCAGAACGTCCTTGTCTACAAGGAATGAAATGATGATGCCATAGATGAATTAATGTACGGAATCAACAGTAGGTTTCTCGTTGGATCATTGCTCAGTCCTCTTTTTTCTTCTTGATCACCTTCTCAGAGGTACGAAACTATCGTTCCTTGAACAGTGAACCAAAGGAAGCCAGCACAAATGCCGGTACAGCGATGAACATAAAAGAAATTGATGCTACCAACGGGTATTCCAGAATTCGGAGCAGCGACTAGTTTTTCTTCTGATAGAGGATCCTATTGCAGTTGCGCCGAAACACTTCAAAAACGAGCCAGCTGAGGCAGGTCACGATGAAGACATACTTCATTGTTGTTGTGAGAATCTCCGGGCCATAAAGGTGAGCAGGGGGATCAACTAATTTGTAGAGAATATGGTCCTGGTAGAAGATGGAATAGACCACCCAAGGAGTAGTTGCAAAGATTACGTAGTACACGAAGATCTCAAAGTTAAGGACACAAGCACGCAGGCTGCATAATTTAGTCTTCGTCATTTGGTTCAGAGAGTATGCCAGTTAAGCAACACTCTGGAAATGTCTTTCCGCCTGCCAAAACTTTGCTGAGATGTTTCCCCAATAAGATACTCCAGCTTGAACGTTGATCTGGTTGAACGGTGTGTAGATTGGTACAACCGTGATTTAACCGCGAGTTTTCCAAAATGCCTTCAAAGTCATATGAAAGTCCTCGCTGACGGCGTCGGCACAGGTATCCCAAAAACCGATACGTTTGATGAGTTAGTAGCTGAGCGTGTAGTTTGAGATAGGAATGACCAGATCCATACATGACCGCATATTGGAGAGATGGGCGAAGCTGTGGGTGTGGTCGTAGATCCTGACGAACACAGGGACGTCGAAGTAGTTACGCGTGAAAATCTGCGGAGGCACCAGGATGGTCAGATGCTCCATGTCCGCGTTCCCGTCCAAATGCTCCTCGACCTTGTCGATGTAGAGGGGAGGCACCCACGAATCGGCGTCGATGACGGTTATGAACACTTTGCTCGGGGGGATGCCCTCCCTGACGAGGAAGGGTTCCATGTGTTCCACGCACCAGGACACGTTGGAGGCCTTTCCCCTGTGCTCGTGCTATCGCAGCTCGTGGCAGGTGTACTCCATCAGCCGGAAGCAGTGCCGGAAGCGGCTGATGATGGCCGACGCCTTCTGTTCGCTGCCCTCTTCATGTCTCTCCATTGCCATGAAGACTAGGTAGTTACTGCGGCTGCGCGAGTGACTCGCGATCCAGGACAGAGTGTCAGCCAGGAGGTCGACGTCCTCTTTGTAGCTCGGAATCACGAACGCATAGTACCTATCACAGGAGACGGGTAGTAGGCGATGATTCTGCACAGATTCGCTACCAGTGTTCGTTATGGACGGAGATTGATAGCCTTTGAGCGTGTTGTAGGTCCGAGCCAGTACTATGAGTAAGTTGAAGAGCATATAGCCCATCCTGGTCAGGAACAGTAGCCACAGTACAATGCAATAGCACTGGTACACAACAGGAAAAAGACTGGGCCCTAGAAATACTGCGACCCAACTGCACACGTAGAGAGTGGGGATGATCAGTTTGAACTTGAAGATCCCCTCAAAGTCAGCGGTGTTCATTTCAACTTTATGTTTATTACCTCCTGCAATAAATCGCACTTTACACGTATCATCGTCCGGCCGTTGAGGAGGAAGGCTACAGCCTTTCTCTCTTTCAGTTGTCTTCGACGGAGAGATTTCCCCTGTTTCTTCATTAAAATGCATGATAATTGTCAGTGATGGAATGACTTCTATATGAGTTACTTTATCCTTTTATTCAACAAATCATGACCTGCACCTGGTATTTATTGTAGATATGCCGATGTTTGATGAAAACCCCACTTAATTTTATATATGAAGCGGGGCTCGAAAATCGTTTCTTAGCTCGAATGATGGTAAATCGCTCGGACTTGATATAAGCTCCCTTCCGAGAAAGCAACAATATTAATATAAATCAAAATACAAAGTCAACTTGAGCTTGGTTCGGTATTCGGTTGATGGGGTAGCGCTCTCTACTTTTTCAGCACCTTCTCGGCTGTGTGATACTCCCGCTGCTTGAATAAGGAACCGAACGATGCCAGCACAAAGACTGGCACAGCGATAAAGATAAGGTCGATCATTACGATTATCGGATATTCCAATATTCTTAATAGTGATTCGTTTTGCCTTTGGTACAGTATTCTGTTGCAGTTGCGCTTGAATATTTCAAAGAGTATCCAACATAGGAAGGTTACTATTGAGACTCCATTCATTATCGTGGTTAGAACCTCGGAATTGAAAAGTTCGGGAGAGGGCTTAACCAGCTTGTAGAGGAGGTGATTCTGGTAAATTATGGAGTAAGCGGCCCAAGGGATGGTTGCTGTTATTGCGAAACACTCAAAAATGTAGTAGGTTAGTGTCCAAGCACGGAGTCCACAGACCTTTGTTTTGATCATTTGATTGATAGTGTAGGCTACATCTGCAACACCTTGCGCATGCCTTTCCGCCTGCCAAAATCTTGCTTCAATATCAGCCCAATATGACACTCCAGTCTAGACATTGACCTGATTGAAAGGTGTGTAGATTGGAACTGTCGTTATCTAGCCGCCAGTTTTCCAGAATGCTTTTTGAGTCGTATGGAAGTCTTATCCAATCGCATCGGCACAGGTATCCCAAAACCCGATGCGTTTGATGAGTTAGTAGCTGAGTGTGTAGTTTGAGATAGGAATGACCAGATCCATACATGACCGCATATTGGAGAGATGGGCGAAGCTGTGGGTGTGGTCGTAGATCCTGACGAACACAGGGACGTCGAAGTAGTTACGCGTGAAAATCTGCGGAGGCACCAGGATGGTCAGATGCTCCATGTCCGCGTTCCCGTCCAAATGCTCCTCGACCTTGTCGATGTAGAGGGGAGGCACCCACGAATCGGCGTCGATGACGGTTATGAACACTTTGCTCGGGGGGATGCCCTCCCTGACGAGGAAGGGTTCCATGTGTTCCACGCACCAGGACACGTTGGAGGCCTTTCCCCTGTGCTCGTGCTATCGCAGCTCGTGGCAGGTGTACTCCATCAGCCGGAAGCAGTGCCGGAAGCGGCTGATGATGGCCGACGCCTTCTGTTCGCTGCCCTCTTCATGTCTCTCCATTGCCATGAAGACTAGGTAGTTACTGCGGCTGCGCGAGTGACTCGCGATCCAGGACAGAGTGTCAGCCAGGAGGTCGACGTCCTCTTTGTAGCTCGGAATCACGAACGCATAGTACCTATCACAGGAGACGGGTAAAGGGTGGTAGTCCTGCAGGGACTCAGCGTTGGCATTTGGTAGAGGTGGAGGTTGGTAATCTTTGAGGGTGTTGTAGGTGCGAGCAAGTATAACGATTATGTTGAAGAGCATGTAGGCCATCTTGGCAAAGAGCAGCAGCCACAATGCAATGCAATAGCGCTGGTACACCACAGGGAAGAGGCTGGGCCCCAGGAATACTGCGATCCAACTGCACACGTAGAGAGTGGGGATGATCAATTTAAACTTGAAGATCCCCTGGAAGTCGGCTATGTCCATATCAACTTTATGTTTATTGCCGACTCACAGCAAACTACACTTTACACCTGCCGTTGGACGGGTACGCAAGTTCCCCAACAAAGAGGTGCATGCGAAACTGCAAGCGGCGCTGGCCACTGGCAACGGCTAACGTTTAAGTCAAGTTAACAGGTACTGCATCATTTGTCCAGGATAATATACTTGAGAGTTGGAATATCGTTGTTCTTGACCAGCCCGATGCGACGTTGCTCGAGATCGAAGACAGCGTAGTAGTTGAGAAAGAACGTATCGCCCAAGAATATCTCATACCTATTCTTCACGTTTTCGAGTAAGGTGCTGCATTTGTAGTGGCTGCCCTCGTCCTTCGGATGGCACTTGTCGAGGTAATGCTCCTTGCTGATTGTCAACGTCTGGTCATGCATATGGATATGCAGCAGTGGCAACTCATCAAAGTTGCGGACTAAACACTCCAATATCTTGAACTGCGTGTTGCCTCGTTCGTCCTTGAAGTAGCAATGGTTGCTTTCTGTCTTGAACTCCGCAAGGATATGATCGGTGTATTGATCGGGGATAGATATACAAGTGTTCCCAGTGTCCAGCAGACCCTCCGTAATGTTCAAACGTTGATCACCTATTTCCACAGACCTGATACTCAATCTGTACTCCTTTTGATGATCCGGAATTGGATAGTATACGAGCCTCTGACCCTTAGCAATAAACTTCTCATCGTATCCACCGAACGTGATGAATGATTGATCTGGCTGCTTAAAGTTGAGCTTGACTGCAAAGATGTAGTGATCGATGATCTTTTCATGAATGAGGGTGTTGATGAAGTTTGGGTTCTGATTTCGTGCGAGTCCCTGGAACGATAATCCAACTATCCCACCCATCTTCTTGAAGTTTGTGGATTCAGTGTGGTAAGCAACTAAAATGTTCTCGTTGAAGTGGTGGTTGCCCAGTGTAATGCTAGCGTTCAGGTGGTAGGTATCTAGAAACCCATCCAAATAGCCAATTCCAGTCTTTTAGTTTTCCTGCACGCATCGGTCGCATCGGTACTTTATCTTAGGGTTGCCCTCTAAATTGTGTCCCTTGATGAACAGATCTGCAGAACCAGTGTCAATCGACAACTAGTATTCAAAGCCGTTGACTAAAATTTTGAGTGTGAAGATTGTTCTCATTGGTGTTAACCGGTAGGTCTCTCGCGCTGCCGAGTTGTGACTGAGATGCCTGCCAACAACTTCGTGCGCCTGATGGGATGCCAGCGGCAGGGTAAACTGACCGGTGACTACCAGCATCAAGATGCAGGCAACCGTAACCTTGCTTAGATTGAACATAGAATTAAACATAACGGTGGGAAGTAATGTTAGAGGCTATATAGGGCTAGATACGAAGTCAGTTGTAAAAGAAGTGACTGCCGAGCGGTCAGTTGGAAAGGCGTAGCTCGTCCACCTCAGTGACTATGATGTACTGCGATAGTACATCGAACATGGAGAGTATATCCTGCTCTCGCTTTATCCGACGATCTACTCCAATAACATCCAATAGTTGGGCAGAATTGGCTGTACACACTTTGAGTGCTTGCTCAAACTGCCTCCTATCGCCAGATTTAGTAATGAATAGTGGATAGTTCTCCTCCCGGTCAGCACTACGAATGAACGAGCGGGTTCCTCTAAATGAGATTGGGTTGAGAAGGTTGACGTTAATGATGCGCGCTATCATATCCACCATAAGTGACATGTAGGACAGACAGACTGCGATTTCATCCTCCATCTGCGATGCAAAGATTTCTTGATAGGGAAACCGCAGTTCTGAGTTCGCTCGGATTGCTAGGTAGAGAGAGTTTCGGAAGATAACCCTCGATTGATCGTTGAGAAAGATTTATGCGAGACGGTAGAGGTAGCTTCTCCGAATAGCAGCAGTGATGGTCTTTAGGAACTATACCTCGGCAAACTACTTCTTCACCTCTTCATACTGTATCTCCAGGTTCTTGATGAAGGCCTTTAGAATGTACACCTTGTCTTTCAGCACCTCCGAATGCTCCTAGTAGATTTTGCCCTACCTATTGATCTACTGTTGGATGCCCACTACTGCTCTTTCCAACCGAACTATCTACTGGGTAGCCTATCGGATACGCCGGTGTCGCTTATTTATCTGCTGTTGCTTCCGGAAGATCTCAACGACTTGTGGCTGGGGCACTGCCTTGATCCTCTCTCGATGCTATCGAATATTTATCAGTTCTTGCTTGAGGTCGGTCAGACGGCTCTTCGGCCCCATAATAAATAGCTATGAGCACAACTATGTTTGATTCCATGTTCACCATGGTCAATCTCCTGCTCGGGACGGGACCATTGATCCTACCATCACCCTGCTAGCAAGCAGGAATAGGTCTGTCAGTGGTGTGGATATGCATCATTGGGTTCATCAGCCTCAATTCGGCATAGTTTATCGTTGAGGCGTTGGCACGCTCAAACTATCTCAAGAAGGGTAAGGGAAAACGGTTGGAGGGACAATCACTACTTACAGAAGGAGAAGTCAACATTACGGAAGAGCAGCTTCAGATTGATGAGCCGATTGAAATCGGCGAGATGGCCGAATTGGTGTCTGGGAGGAAGGCATAGATCTTTGCCATCATCATTCTAACCCTATACATGATGGGTGTGATCATCTCAAAGTGCATCATGACCGGTAACATTTGTCCATTGATTCAGGAAACACTCTTTCATTAGTGTTTGATGGTATCCCAGTGCTGGACAGCCTTTACACTTGGCTGGGAGTCTTCTTCGTCAGCGGCAGTGTTTTCAGCTTCAGAAATGTCTCACAAACGAAGGTATTGCAGGTTGTCATCATCGCAGTTCGATTCCTTTCGATCATGTCGATGATAGTCGGAGCTATCTACATCATCATCAAATACGGCAGTCAGGGGCTCGTTCCAGAAGGGTCTTCATTCAACTTCACCTTCTTCCCAGAACTTTTCTCGAATACAATCTTCGGTTTGCTTTGTCACCATAGTATTCCCAGCATCGTAGCGACGGTACAACCTGTGCAAGACGTCAAAAAATCAGTGAGGTACGGCTTCATTTCAAGCGTCCTCACTGTAATAATTATCCCAGTGACTGCCATTATGGCCTTCGGAAGCAAACTCAGTGAGTCCAAGGCTGGTGACCTCAAGTACTACAACTTCGATTTCAAGGAGCAAGCCTCACCAGTGTACTATCTCGTTTCGTTCTATGTGTTTCTCAATGTTGCCGCTGTGCCTGTCCTTACCATAGTGCTTCGTAACAATATACTCAAGCTTGTCGCTCCAACAGTCAACAGTAAGGTGTTCTCCAGTAATTGATTATCTTAAAAGTAGAGCAAACACTGATAGCAACCCTTGTGATCCTTGGAGTGGTGTTGCTGGTGTCGCTGCTGGCGAGGCACTATATCGAGTATGTGCTGATGTTCACAGGAGGCATCTGTGGGGTCTTCATTCTAATGATCTTCCCTGCCTACCTGGTGGCTAAGAGTCGCAAGGAAACTGGTGAGGTAGCAACGGGAAAGTTCACCCACCAGGCTATGCTCAAACATTGGGTTATTCCCTATCTGTTCATTGGCTTTGGATTCCTATCCTTGGTATTCAACCTGTACGAAACCATTACGCGTCTGACTCAAAAGAAGTGATCTTTTATTGTGTAGAACTATATACATGGTAGGAGTTGCTTTCTTCTTAGCAATCCTGGCTGTTGGGGCTACCTCCCTTCAGGTACTGGTAATGGGGCAGCAAACTAAATGCCTCACCCTTCACTTTGAAGACAATCAAACATTGACAACGATAGAGGTTGAAGCACCTCCTGACATCGAATCTATCCTCAAAGACAATAGCGAACCAACCGCTACCCAACCAATCAATAGAAGGCTGAACGTACGACTGAACAGTCGAGCCGAACTATGCTTCCATAACTCGTACCCTCTCGAACGATCTGTTTTGTTCACTTACTATCCTTTCGTTGGAAAAGAAACACGATCTGTCGCTACCAACAGGCAGGTGAGAGGTGTTCAGAAGCTCCTCACCGAGACAAAAGCACTTTTGGAACATAGCAGAAAGGAAATAATGCGTAAAAGACAGACTGAAGCTATTGGCAATAACAACGAGTCGCTAAGTGCCCTCCTCTCGGCAATGCTATCTGATGCAATTTGGATAGTGACTGCCTGCGGGTTCATCTTACTCATGCAAGTGGCAGTATTTTCAAGGGCACTCAAACTCAAGTCCAAGACTGACAAGCACGGCTGAGTTCAATCAACAATCATTCCTTCTCGCTACTCATCTTGAACTCCTTAGACACTTAACGGTGGTTCCATAACTTATCCCTCCATGCCTTCGGTAGCTTTTGCCCATATTGCCGCCAACAGCTTACTAAATTTCTTGACTTTTTTCTGTAGTTTGGTGTCGCTGATAGCCTCCACCTCATCGTACTCGATGATGCTCTGCTGACCCAGCTTATCCACGTAGTACAGGCACTTGTCGTCGTTGCGATTCATCAGCAGGCAGCTCAGGTCGTTAAAGCAAAGCTGCACACACCCGTTCGAAAAGCGCAGTAGCAATTCATTTTCCATTTTAATCCTTTTGCGGATGGAAATTGGGCCATCTGACTGACGCTCCACCATCTTCTTCAGGGTGGTTGGTTTGTATTTGATTTCGAAGAAGCTAATGAAGTAGGTCAGAGTATTGTACTTTTCCCTAAGGGATGGTTCAAGATGTTAGGGATCAATTGGCCGAATTGCTGAGACTTTATCATTCTACTTTTGCAGGTAGCTGAATTTTCCGTTTAAGTAGCTACGGCACATTTCCGAACGGTCCTTACCGAACATCACACTAATGGTGCCATCGCTAAGCAAATAACCCAAATTGTCCTTGTATTGAAGGGTCTCCACAGCAAACAGCAATGGCACGACTTCTTCATATACCATCTTTGTTCTTACCTTTGGCTTGCACTTACCACTAAACTCCAGTTCAGGGACGGATATGCTTTGGGAATGTGAAACGCCTCTCTTGATGACAAGTGACTTATCAACCTCGTTTTCCTATCGTTTTGGTGTGAGCTCTGGGATATTGTGAGGGGGGATGGCCAGGGTATACACTGGCAAGCTTCGAGGAATTTCCTCGGCGGTTTGCATGAAGGGATGCTTTCGGATGTCCTGGAGGGTCGTACGTCTGGCAGGATCGGTCAGCAGGATCTGTTTAATGAGGTCTTTTGCTTGCAATGATACGCCGATATCAGGTATAGTGTACTTGTTGTTTCGAATATTTTCGTAAGTTTACTCGACAGTGCTACTTTCGAAGGGTGGCTTCCCAAACAGGAGTGCGTAGAGGATAACCCCCAGCGACCAGATATCAGATTCGTAGGAATGCCCTTCCTCCTCAAGAATTTCTGGAGCAATGTAGTTCGGTGTCCCGCATACAGTTCTTTTTTTCTCACCTTGATAGCTAATGCGGGTCGATAACCCAAAATCGCAAAGCTTGAGCTGCATAGTTTCACTGATAAGTATGTTCCCGAGTTTGAGATCGCGATGCACAATGCTATGCCGATGAATGTACTGCAGAGCCTTTACCATCTGCAGCATGTACACTCTGGTCTCCCACTAGGTAATACGTTTTCGCCGCTTTACCAGCTCCTTGAGGGTATTGTTTCTACAGTACTCCAGCACAATGTAGACGTTTTCACTATCCTCAAACACATCCCGAAAGCCAACAATGTTACGGTGCTTCAGCGACCTGTGCAGCTTGATCTACAGCATCAGCTTGTAGCGCTTCCGCTTTTCGTTGATCTATTTCTTGGGGATTACCTTAAGTGCGTAAGTGCAGTGGTCTGTGAGGCTAACTGCTTCAAAGCATTTGGCAAAGCCACCCGTACCTAGCAGCTTTCCACGCACGTACTTCTTCTCACCGGTCTTATCCGAAAGAATGAGCTCCTGTCGTTCCATTTAAATGCATGACAATCATCAGCCGCACCAAACAGTTTTTGGTGGATCCACCTTGCCGAGGGAATCCATCACTAAATTGATGAGCTGCACCTCACAGTTCTTCATGTCAATGCCGTTGATCGGTGCACCGTCCTCCTTGTAGCCAGTAGCGGTGAGGGTCTTGATCATATTGCTGTGGCCGACAATCGCAATCTTCTTGTCAGTCTTGGAAAGGTATCCCAACAACTTCTGTTTGAATCGCTGCACCCTTCCAGCAACCTCCTTGACTGATTCTAAATGGCCTTTTTCCCGAAGGGCTTCCAATACTACCTTCCCGATTTCCTGATCGGTGTTCGCATTTGCCTGTCGGATCTGATCATAGAGCTCTTCGCGTCTTGCTAATGGTAGATTTTCAATGTACCACGTATCTTCCATCCTGCGATCCTTGAACTCATCGAAGTTGTATTCCGGGTACAGCTTCATAGTATCCCTTAGTTTGGCACCTAAATCGCACGCGCTTGTCATTCTCTATCCCAATAAAGGATCGACGATCACCTGAGGTTTGTTCTTGTGGTTTCGAAACGTTTCGTAGCATGTGACAATAGCACGACGCAGAGGCGACACCAGAACCAATCCAATGTCTAAGTGCTCGCAGGCCTTCCTGCTATCCTCGCATTCGATATAGCCACCTTCTGTGATGCCACAGTCAAAGTAGTCCACGCCGAACTTCACTTCCTTGTAGTCATCATACTTTTGGATGTCGTCCTTCTCGCTAAGGCCGTATTTCTTGCGAACTAGTGTAGCCCGCTCATTGTGTAGCGACTCAGCATGCCTTACGAAGTATATGGCTGGGTACTTCGCCTCCATACTTATTTATTAACTCCGAATGTAGAAACAGCAGTAGGTCGAAGCACTTCCTTAGAAGCTCCAACCGTTCTTCAATTTTCACGGCATCCAACTGTTCGGTTCGAAGTTCCCCATGGAACTGGTCAAGCAGCTGCATCATAAAATCACCAATAGGGTATACGATGCTGGAGAGTACTTCAAGATCTTTGACAACCCTGACAACGAGAACTATTAGGTGCACGCCACAAGGCCGCTGAAAGCTAAGGAGCAGGTATTTTTGGTGGATCATGCCATATCGTTTCGGTATCCACAGTTGAGAGGATTGTTGGCGAGCAATCCCAACATTCTGGACCGACTGGATTCGCTAACGAAGTACCTTGGACACAATAAACAGTTGGTGGCAGCACCAGCCATAGGAGAGGACCCCCGAAATGTAGAATTCGACTGTTTGGGCCTCACCGATCTGAAGAACATCGAAATTGATGCCAGTGCTGTATGCCTTTCCGTCGTGGATAACAAGCTGGAAGATGCCAAGGAAGTTATCGAGGTGGTCGGTAAACTCAAAGAGTTGAGGGCTCTGTGGTACGGTGACAATCCAATCGAAGGATCCGAGTAACTTCGCCAATTCATCCTGGAAAAGACTAGTGTGGAGCTGCTCAACCGCAAACTCACAGCTAAAGCAACCACTTGGGTACTCAAATACGTAACCCTAAAGAGCATTGAAAAGGCCTTCTCCACTGCCAACACAGAAGTATTTTCTATCAACGCCGACGATCGAGATCTCCTCAACATAGATCTCACAGTTCTCATGTAGTTTCCAAACCTGCGGCACATTAGCATGCTGGAAACAGATATTACCGAACTGGAGCAACTCAATAAGCTCATCCAAATACTCAAACTTCCTGGGCTCATCCGAATCGATGTGGAGCCCAATGTCGAACAGCAGATCTTTAAGCTTTTCAGTAGCAACGGCTTTGAATGTTCCCGGAAGCTACTTGTCAATGGGCATAACGTGTTTATGCCGGAACCCACCGAAATTGACGCAAAGATAGACCGCGTGCATAGTCGAGTATTCAAGCTTGCTGGGTGTTATCGTCTGGCCAACACTGAGAAGCTCGATGAGACGGCTGTCTGGTACGTCAATGATGAACTGGGTTCTTCGATGACTCATTCAGACACTCCAGAAGTTGTGCTTGTGCCGTTCCTCTACTCCCGAAATCTTACAGCTGGAGATTAAATGGAAGCCTTCACAATTATGTGGCCTATCAAGGATATTCAGGAAGGTCAGATTGTGGAACGCGATTACCTTTGTGGGTTACCATAGAGCAAGCAACGCAGTTCCAGATTGGCTGCATGGTACGACTTACCCAAATAGATTTTTTATGGGCGGTTCGATGAGTTTGATAAGAACATGACTTCGCGAGCAGAGGAAGCAGCACAAAAGTTAGCAGCGCTGTCCGTTGGTGCTGCACCCAAAGAGGCTGTGTCTGGAGATAAGAAGGTGTGGAAGATCCTTACCGACAGTTCCCTTCTCACGGATAACCTCACATCCCCTAATTTTGCATTCACAACGACCCTAGAATAAGCGGATATTCTGTGGTTCGACGCTCCCATCGGCTAGGAGGACAGTCACATGAAGAAGGCAGGAATCTACATGAACCAATTTCCGTTTGAGGCGTGCCTTGTGATGAAAAACAACCTCGCCAACACAGTTCAGAGCACTCTTGGCAACACCAATTTCCTCCAGCGTACTTACGATCTGTAGACCCAGCTACCCATATTCCTTGGTCACTTTTACCGTAACCAATAGCAGGGACTGGACAATTTGTGGATCTGCAAGCCACCCAACATGGCACGCTCAATGGATATGCTGGTCTCCGATAATCTCAGTACGATTGTACGCAACATGGAAACAGGACCCAAGCTTGTACAGAAGTACATAAGCAATCCTGTGAAGCGTCTCAACCGTAAGATTGACCTTCGGTTTATTCTGATGCTGCAGTCGGTGCAGCCACTGCAAGCTTACCTCTACCGTCACTTTTGGATCCGTACCTCCAACAACGAGTACAACCTTGACTGTCGGTTCCGTGAGGAGTATGAGACTCACTTTACTGTGATGAATTATGGCAAGAAACTTACGCAGGTCATGCATCCAGAGTTTGTTGAGCAGTTCGATAAGGACTACACGGTCAAGTGGTCGATCGTCCATTAAAAGATTCGACAACTATTGATAATGACGTTGCTCGCAGCTCAGTTGAAGCACCCCGAAATGCACAGTGATTACTCCAGAGCGGTCTACGGTGTGGACATCATGATCGACGAAGACAATTTCGAGCCAAAGTTATTGGAGTTCACTTTCTCGCCAGACTGCATCCGAGCCTGTAAGTTCTATCCGACCTTTTACAATGAGATACTCGAAGCGCTGTTCCTCGGCAAGCTATCCGAGAACATAGATAAGCTGTTCTGATGATAGTCCGATAATAGTGATATTAAAGAAATAGACTTGTTTGGAAGAATAGAGTAAAGCAGCATCAGCAGACGTTTTTGTAGCGGATCGGATGGTAACCCTGTGACGGCGCAAAGTAGGGATAAGGAACGACCCTTTTAATTGTCCCTTTTCGAGTGTTAGCTTCCTCCAGAGAATAGAAGTGTGTCTTTGATGAATTCGTCCAACCTCCAAACAGCACTATGTGACGGGATTCGGCATTGATAGCATCACCAGGAAGCAGTTCGGATTTAGTGATATTCCTCGCGACGGTATGCATTGTGTAGGTCGTGAGCCCTGGCTTAGGTAGCCCCCACGCCATTGACACGAAACCGGAGCAGTCTGTACGATGTCCCTCATAACTCCTTGTTTGGCTGTACGGTACTTTATTTTTGACCCACCGTTGTGCCCTCGCCATTATAGTGGACCTTTCAACGCAAGCTTCAGCAGTAAAGACCAAAACAGCCAGCATTGCGAAAGCATCGCAGACTCTCATATTCTTCCAAATAGATTTTACAGCATCGATCTTGCGCCATATAAAGAAGCAAATTCTTCCAACCCCTAAACTTCTATTTGCAATACCCGGCAGCATCTAATTTATGCTGGTCAGCCGATGCACCTTCTGGCTGATTCCGAGCCTCTTATAACTTTGCAGAACACATCCAGCAATATAAACAACTCGGTAGAATCAGCCAATAGGCTATTATGTTCAATGCTGGACAGCCAGCCGGCAGAGGCATTCAACAGCAACAATCATCGCAGCGGCAGCCAAACACCTCTAACCAACAAGAAATGGGGTCTTACTACCAGCAGCCCATTCCCTACTATGAACAACCGCATAACCAACCAGGTAATTGGTACAACCAGCCATAAAACATGAGGCAACACAGTAGTCGGCCACAACCACTTCCCTTTCGAGCCATGAACCAGCCCTTCGTGTGGGCGAACGTTCAACCATCCAATAATGATCGAGCACGCCGAATTCGTTAGGAGGTTCCTAAACAGAGCATGCCTGTTGCTGTGCAACAACCCATCAGGCACGTCTAACAACCAAAGCAAGCCACTTGGGGAAAGGAACAGTTAAACTCCTACGGCAAGGGTCATCTCAACCACCCGCCCAGCAAGTCAACAATCAAAAGAGAGCAGGAGATGAAGCTCTCCAGTATAGTGAAAGAGATGTTCGAGAAGTACGATTTCGATGGGTCGGGCACCCTCGATAAAGACGAGCTGGTGCACGTGTTCAACGATATACTGGCTCGTTTCGGTATTGGAATAGTACTGTAGGCTGCCTAGGCCTAAGCTCTACTCTATGAGATCGACAAAAACTCCGACGGGTCCATCAGTCCTGAAGAACTCTACCAGTGCGTGAAGAACTTGGTACTCAACGAGATGTCAGATCCACATGATCGCTACTGATTGACATGACATAGAGTCTTTTCTTTTAAATTTGGTTATGTCACATTCAAGAAACAAGTATGCAGTGCCTCATTCAGATAGTCAGAGTATCGAGCCAACCTCGTCGGCATGGAATTTGTTAGCTGCCCGAGCGATTAACGTAAGCAACAGCTAACCAAGTGGTTCGGGTGTTCATTGCTGGTGAGATTCTTTCGGCTGTCGACTTTCCTCCAGAGGAAACGTACTGCTCACGAGTATGTTAGGTTTATCACTTACAAGGTTACTTTGCCAGAAGGCTGGAAAGCTGAACTGCCTAGCTAACTGTCGCAGCATGATCTGACCACTGAAGAGCTGAAGGAATTTAATTGTCTGTACGCTGCGCAGTGATATAGCGGTTCTGTCACGCAATCTGTCTCGCCGATTGCCATGCCAGACTCCGAAGGCAAGCTGGTCAATCACTTCCACTTTTGCTTTCCCATAGACCTACAATTAGTCGCTCCGGAGACATCAAGTAACCTATTCTGTGAAGTAGTTACCAAGCAAAAGTGGCCGGTCATTCACTTCGAACTGACCACCCTCGACTCATGGGATAGGACTGTTCTGGTGGGTTGCGGCTTTATAGAAGTTCCAAGGCAACCAGGAACTCATAAAGTATCGGCAAGGACATGGAAACCGATAGGAGGCCTTCATTCGCGTGTTTCTGAGTTCTTCATTGGAGGATCCACAAAAGTGAAACATATCTAAAAAATCTCGCAGTCCCAAATGATCGTGGGAACTGGCTAACCCGGTCCGAACAATCGATCGCTATACCACACCGAATCAACAGGTGAAGTGTTCTTCCGCTTCAATGTAGCCTACCAATCAAGGTAATTGAACGACTATCCCAGAAAAAGCAAGATGGACGAGCGTAAACAAGCCAAAGACCTGGTACGTACCGAAGCAATCGAGCAGTCAAAGGAGAAAGCTCCGCGCTCTGTCGCCCCTTTCGTCAAGTACTATTTTCTGAACGATTTAGTACAGGCACAGGTTTTAGCGGTCGCTTCACCAATTCCAAGCTCGCCTGACCTTTCATTTGAATCAGCTAAAAAACCTTAACAATTCAAACGAGAAGTATGGAGGAAGCGCAGTTGCTAAACCTATTTGCTGGATGCCTCGATCCCAACCGCATCAAAGCCTCCGAGGAAGCACTAAACCACATCAAAAGGTCACCGACATTCGTGCAGTCACTGCTGACTCTCCTCAGCAAGAGCATTCAGGACCAGCAGATTCTAATAATGGCAGTATCGTGCTACCGGAAGTTCCTCGAGGAGTACTACGGGAATCCCAAGGAACCACTGCCAGAAGCAACTCGCTAGCTCATTCGCAGCACTCTAATTGACATGTACTACAGCATCAGCCACTGTGAAGTTGCTGTCAACCTCTATAAGTAGATTCAACGGACAGTCATAGCTGTGAGCTACCCATGGCCTGGTCTGGATCTCACCAACCTCAACAAAGTGCAAGCCAGTATCTACTTCTTTCGGCAGGTCGCCCGCATCTACCAGCACTTGGTAGAGAAGAAGGATCGGGATGTGGTAGAGCATTTTGTTAGTACCTACTTCCCGTGCATTGAAGCCATCGTTGAGAAGATTATGCAGAACTACAGTAACGAAACAGCCAAACTACTTTTGGAGCTGCTACAGATGTTCCTATCCATAATCCACCTCGAAATGCCGATGTACCTCAAGGATTTCGAGCGGATTGGCAAGTGGGTGATGTTCTTTAAAGCCATACTAGGCGCACCTTTTGAAGCGAAGGAGCTAGTGTATTGCTGGAAGGTCAGAGAGGAGTCAGCAAAGATCATTCTGAAGCTGCTGCAGCAGTACTGCGATCACCACCTCGATGGAAAGTTCGATCATGGTTGGCAGTCAGCCTTCGCCCAGAAATTCGGATTGGACTTGCTCACAAGTTGCGAATCCGTCTTTTCACAGGTAAAAGCGAGCTATATGAGCGACTAGCTGATATCGCTGTTGCTGAAGGTCTTCTACTACGCCCTCAAGAATTAACGCATCCGCCCAAATTTGTTGCCTCGCTGCGACAATCTGCTATTTGAGTTTCTACTACCAGCCATCGATGTCAGGGAGGGTGACTACAAGCTACTGGAGCAGGACCCCGTTTAGTATATCCGTAAGGAGGAGGATCTATCAGCCAACATCATCAAACGGTCTGCAGTCGATGTTGTCGAAATGTTGAGTAACCTCCAGCTCAACGGCAAAAGCTTTCTCATACGGTTCGTCGAGTACGCCGCAGCGACCCTTCTGGATGGTAACGTAGGCCCAGAACGGAAAGTGACCGTGATCTACCTGATTGGGTACCTTCATAACAAGATCCTCACCAACGATTTTCTCCGACAGCAAATCGACAAGTTTGTAGGACAGTACCTCTTGCCATTCCTGAAGGTGAATAACAGTGTGCTGCTATCAACAACCTGCGAGGTGCTATCGATTTATCTGAGCAAGATCGAACTAGACAAGTCTTCGATGGAATCAGTTGTGAGCGAGCTGTACAACTGTCTCACCAGCAAGTTGTTAGTGGTGCGTTACAAGTCTATCCTCGCCTTCACTGCTCTGCTGTCTCATGACCAAGCAGTGACCATCGTTAAGCCACATTTCAGCAATATCCTCAACATTTACATCAAGATTCTTGATGAGTTGGATCACGAAAAGCTCTTGCTCTCGCTGCAGTCTATGGTATCCAAGTTCGAGGAGGAGATTTCCCAAATGGGTGATAAACTCATTGAGCACATGATCAGGATGTTTACGAAGTACTCAGTTAAGAAAGAGCCGCAGTAAGGAGATGATGATGAACAGGAGGAGGAGGCACAAAATGCCGCGATCGCTTCCCTTTCGACTATCCGTGAAATTCTAAAGACCGGCTTAATCGGCAACATGTACATGCAACTTAGCGGTAACCTCATTCAACTGTTCCTTTATGTCCTCGAAAATGATTTGGACTATGTGCTGGAGATCATCGAGATATTCGTCGCGTTGCTTCACCAAGCCGAGAGGATCAGTGAATATGTGTTTCTCTACCTCATTTTCCGAAAGATGCTGGAGGGAAAACTCTATCCGACGGCGTTGCAGTGTCCCCGTATGGACCTCATAGATAAAATCGATCAAGCGTACGAAGAAGTTGACGAAATTCTATCAGTGCTCAAGAATTTGATGAGGCAGATGCCGCCTGAAGTGCTCAATGGTTATCCACTTCCAACTAATCCCGGCCTGCTGCTTTGCCTAATCGAAAACAAACTGATTAGGCCTGAACAGTTGGCATCGCTAAATACCAGCGAAGTGGATTCGTCATGGAGCCCAACTCTCCAATCCTACTTAGCGTTGGTCTACGGGATAGGGGAGTTGGCAGCTACTGAAACTGCAGTTCGCTCAGTTCCCAATGGGGTTTCCCTCTATCCATGGATTGTAGGAATAAATGACCCAGCACTATTCGCACAGATAATCCGCAAGGCCATCGGCAGAACCGAAGTGAGCGAGTAGGAAGAGTAGGATAACTAATAGACAATTCAGAAGCTGCACAAGTACTCCTCATCGGACTACGACGACGATATCGAAGATGGAGATTTCAACGATAATCAACCGCTGTACAGCTACATGTACCGCAGCGTATTCGACGTGGATAAGGACATCTCGTTGATTAGGGATAAAATGGTAAGCGCTTGATGTAATTCAGCGATCGGTAGTAGATCCCAATGCTAGTCAGCACATTCTGGGGCACCTCACCAAAAACGAAATCGCTAAGCTGTAAAAGCTTATACTCGAAAACTGATACATTAATCGGAAGGTTGCCGAACCTATTGCATTACTATTTGTTTCTAGCGAATTCCAAGAAATGCCTCACGGACATGGTGGCCATGGCCACTCCCACGGGTTTGGCCATTCCCATGGGTTTGGTGTCGGTGGTGGGTTTCATTCGATGGGGCGTCGTGGTGGGGCCTTTGGTAGCCACAGCTTGGGTCGAGGCTTCGGTGGACACTCACATCATTTTGGAAGTGGCATGGCACAAGGCTATGCAATGGTGCCCCCATTCTTTGCTAATGGTTGCATAACCTACAACGGTACTCTGCCTCAACTAGTTCTGCAATTTAACAACCTCACTCCAGATGAGAAACTGCAAGTGAAGCAGCTCAACCTTGCTATTGACGGCGATACCATCCAGGAAGTAGCTATGTGTTGCCTTTGCCTGAATTTGATGTTGGGATGCTTCATCTTTCCGCTGTTCGTAATGTGTTGCCAGTGCACCCGCGAGGTAATCTCAGCGGCAGCAGACGTGTCTGTCGAAGCCTACGCGACTCTCGATGGAATCATCGGACAGTGCCCCAATGTCGGCATTGTCTCCATTTTGGTGAATGATTCGTTTCTGGATGCAAACAAGGCTGCACTGCTGGAAAGGAACCTTATGAAGATGCCGAAAGTTATTAACTTTGGGTTCACAAATTGTGCCTTCCCCAGGGATATAGAGTTCAAGTAGTACACTGACTTCAACGCCTACTTTCCACAAGTGCGCAGTTCTCAACGGCTGGTGTATATCCTCACTTGGGGTGATAAGACCACAGCACTAAAAAATGCCAACAACCAAGTTCAACTGAACCCACCCGCAAGTATCGGCTATCCTGTCTACCCTCCACAAGAACACAGTCAAATTCCCGTCGCAGGGTATACACTGCCGGGAAACCAAAATCAACCTTACAGCTATCAACCATGACCGTGAATGCATGCCTGATAAACTCTATAAAACATTACTCATCCATGATTGCGCCTGGTATCGCAAACCAGTTGGCAGTGCTCGGTTTATCCGTCGTTCCCTTCTACTCGAACAACACCATCACCTATAATGGCCCTTATGGGCCACTGTTAGTGCAGCTCGGTAACCTTTCACCATAGGAACGGCAAGGAGTTAAGGTTTTGAACATAAACATTATTGGCGACGTGGTTCAAGAATCAGGTGTGTGCTGCTTCGTCATGACCATTGTTTCCGCTGGCTTCTGCTTCTTTCCAGCCTTCTTCATTTGCTGCGACTTCTATCAAAAAGCAATTGCAGAGATTAGGGTTGTCGACCCCAACTGCTACGAGAGTATAGCACGCACCTTCACAAGCTTCCCCAATCTCGAGAACATTCATCTAGTTGTTCGGGATGGGCTATTCAACGCCAGCAAGGCATCAGTGTTGTAGCAATAAGTACTACGAGTTCCCAAACTCATAAACTTTTTATTCCGTAACGATAGCGCAGCCGCAAACCTCGAGAACAACGAATACGATAACTTCCCACAGTGCTTCCAGCAGCTCCGAGCTTGCACCCGCATGATGCACACATTAACTTGGGGAAAGCATACCGCCAACTTCACTAATATCCAGACCGGTGCCCAACAGTCCTACCCTGGAAGCTTCGAGATGACCAATCTTGGAATGGCAACGGGCTACGCCAACCAACCCAAGATGATGTATTGATGTTCTTTAACAGTATCATTTCTTTGCCTGCAGGATAGCCTTCGCCTCTTCCTGCCTTACCTTACGTAACGCTTTCTACTGTAGGACTGTGCTGTACCTCTTCTGCTTTGCGAGCAGCTTGTATGCGACGTCGATTGTCTCCCAGGATGTCTCTTGTCCAAGGGAAGTACCGACGCCATTCGAACAATGACAGGTTCATTGGGGCCACCATATTACGACCCTTCATTGTCCGTCGGAAGGGACTGACTCCTGATGCATGTACACCACTGACTAGCATCAAGGTATTACCCGATTTTTGTGCCAAAGATGCGCGATTGCACGAGCAGCAGTTTCTGTGTGCCAGTGTACTTGCCGTCCACGGGGAAGCTACTCAACAGTGATGGGTTGATGCCCGTCTTGAACGATATCCTCGGTATGAACACCATTAATAATTATGACAACATTTGGAGAGATCGCTGCTGTCAACCTTGGTGATTGCGTCAGCTGCATTGACTTTTCGCCTGGTGGTGACTATCTTGCTGCTGGCTGCACCGACGAGAACCTGTACCTCTGGTAGTAGCTGATGTGAGTTAGGAAGGCTGGTTTCGAACCATTCGATGAGACAGCAATTCTGAAGAAGTAGGGACACATGATGGGAGTTGTGGATGTCAAGTTCAACAAGCAAGCAACTAAGGTGGCTGTTAGCAGCCTTGACTCAGTTATTCGAGTCTGGGACATTGACACAAGTAACCATGTTGGTAGCTGTAGGCGATTTGGCAGTGGAAGTCGAGTGTCAACCTCTTGAGAACTGGAAACTCAGCTTCCCAGATAGGAATATCGTAACCTGTGGATAGCTTGGCCGTCTAGCCATGTACGATTCGGTATCCTCCGAAAAGACTATGGAACTCAAGACTGCTGAATACTTTGCATCGGCTTTGAGCGTCTCTCACGACGGGAGCAGGCTCGCAGTGGGAAATTCCAATGGCGGGCTTTTCATATTCAACCGGGACCGCGATTATAAGATGGGAAGGTACCAACTGCACCATAAGCAAATTCGATCACTGGCCTTCACTTAAGACTCTGCAAAATTGGTTTCTGCTTGCGATGATCAAACCATTCGAGTGTTTGATATTGAGTCGTAGCAACCTCAAGCTGAGCTGACAGGCCATAAACTGGGGGTAACCTCGGTTGACACCCACCCAACCGACAACAAGCTGATCATCAGCAGCAGCTTCGACAAGACCGTGAGGTTATGGGACATTCGTAGCAAGCATATGTGTGGTAGCATCCCCTACCACAGCTCGGCAGTTTGGACTGCTCGCTTCAATAGCAGCGGCAAATTCATCGCTTCTGGTGGCGAATCAGGCATCCTCGCAATCCATAGCATCAAGTGACAGTTCCACTCATGAAATGAAAATATTGCATTTGGCATCCTCCCCACCGCTGCTGGTTCCTGGATGTTGGGTGCTACTGTACTTGGAATCTCGAAGTGAGTTCCTTCGACTTGCCAGGATACTCTGCTCGTAGAACGAGTGGTATTTTTCCTTGGCGCGTTGGTATTCCTACTCACACTTCTGCTTGAACTTCTCGGACATGTTGAAGCGATCCAGGAGCATCACCTCCTTCTGCTACAACTACTGGATTTTCTGTTAGTGCTGTTCGCGCATCTTCAGCTCCAACTTGAGTTGGTCTTCCTTGATATCTTTGAACGTCCGCAACTTCTATAGAAAGTGCATACGCTTCTTTTATTGCAAGTGCAGGTGGTCCTGCCGAACACGGTTGGCACGCTCAGCATTATCCTCCAGCATGTTGTCGCGGAGGGTCTGCGATACTAGATCCAGCTATTGTTTGCGGGTACGCACTTTTCTGGCCTCTTCACGAATCTTTTCGTTCATTATCGTGTAGACAATCTTCTTGTTGCAATCCAGATGCTCCCGCAAGAGCTTATTGAACTCGCTTTTGCGTTCTTGCTCTTACAGTTCACGTCGGTGTGCCTATATAGCTATGAATGGTACCGCCTACTGGATTTGGCGCTGTTCGTTGCTGGTTTTGCGTACTTTCTAGATGTCGGTTACCCGTTTGCGCACATTAAACACCCTCTTCAAAGCTGACTATTCCTTCACTTTCATGTAGTTGATGCGGGCTTGTACTGCCTAATTGACACGACCGGTACTTCAATAGCCTTGTCTGTTTGTCTCTTCTTCTCCCGAAGATTGCGCAGACTTACGTTGTCCAAATCGTCGAGGTTGAGTTATGCATGGATAGGCTACTGCTGCACTGGCTGCAAGCTGGCAGATCGTTAGGGTTGGGTGATGTAGGTTGCTCCGTTCATGATGCAATAATAAAATTATCAGAATTACAAACGCTCCTGTGAGGGTTTGCTGCATACTTGAGAACCTTCGGCTTGGTGTTCCTCGCCGAATGTGTCTTCATATAGGGATTCAATGTGGATCTCCCGTTTTCCTTTGGCTTTAATCCCCCAAACAGTGGCTCCACGATTGTGGCTATCGATGGTGCCGACCGACTTTTCTTTCAGGACAGTTAGACTGCCTATGAAGTGGCGATAAGTGACGCCCAGCTTTCCGTTGATCTTGAGGTAGTAGTCGGAGTAGTCAAGCAGTTCCTCAATCAGCTCTGGCTGGCTTTCGTGGTCGATGCTAGGCACCGTCAAGCAGACAATAACATGGGAACCTAGGTTAAACAGCCGATTACTTCTGACTAAGCAGCGCAACGACTTCATGAACTGTCCGAACTCTTTGCTGCTGACCACTTGGGGCGATAACCCCGTTACCAGTATCTTTCGTAGCGTAATGTCTTGCGGATCGCGTAGGCTATTACTCAGGTTCTCATAAATGTCGTTGTAGAGCTGTCGAAGGTTGAATGGATCGAAGTGGAAGGTCTGTAGGCGCTTCACTGCTTCACTCTCTGCTACGGATTTGCCGAGATCCAACATGGGCACTTCTTCTGAAAGGACGAGGTTGTTCAGTTTGATTTCCATACTGTCGTAACGCCAGGCTATCTAAGACTTAACCTGGGGCTGCTCCGTTCTTTCCTTGTCCTTCTTCATTTCAGGCACGAGCTGCCGCCACTTCCCGATCGCAGACGAATCGTAAAGCTGCGTGAGCTGGTTGTTATGGTGGGCGCCTCCAATGAAATATCTAAGCAGACTCACGTAGATAGTGGTGGGGTGATCTTCCTCCAGCACCAACAGGTGCCCCTTCTTCAGCGAGTTGTTGAGCGCGGCATCCAGCCATGTATTGCCGAAGAAGGCCTTGCTTGTATCGACAGACTTCTTCTCAGCCTTGCGGAAGCTGGACTTCATGCTGCTCGGCTATTATACGAAGTGTTCGCGTTAATTAAGCGAAGTGGCGTTGCCAGTGAGTCTCTGCTCATTTCATCAACAACCTCTTAATTTCGAGTGGTGATAGTCAACAGTATCAACATTGGCAGCAAGACCCCCTTATGATGGTCTTTTTGTGGTATCTCCATCGGGGCTACCTACCACCCTCTCAATTATGAATTAGGCGGGTCAGCAACAATTCTAGGCTCCCCCAACTTTAATTATCGAATTTGCAGCCAATTAGATTCGTAGTTTGCAGAGCGGAGGCTATACATCCAGCAGTCGACCAGCCAATTAAATATTAATTTATCATATGCCCCGTGGAAAGAAAGCTTAGGCCAAAAAGCCCGAACCTGAGGTTAAAGAGGCTGAGCCCAGAAGTCGAACGCGCAGTGCACGTCGACCAGTCACACCTCCGAAGGAAGAACCGGCCAAGAAGACTCCTAAGGGAAAGAAGGAACCTGAAAAGCCAAAGAAGACCCCTGAAAAGGTCGTCTAGAAGTCAGCAACAAAGCCGTAGAAAGTGGAGAAGTCGGCCGGTAAGAAGAGTGTGTAGAAACCCACAAAAGCACCTCCTAAAGCACGCAAATAGTCCGCTTAACCCTCACCTAAGAAGACCCCTACGAAGCCTAAGGAGAAGGCAACCCCAACTCCCAAGAAAGCCAAGGGAAAGACGACCGAGAAGAAGGGCGATGAGCCAGCAGTCCCAGCCCCTGCTGTGGCACCAGCAAGTGACGGTGCAGGCGATAAGATAGAGGTCTAAAAACAAGATATTTCAAATTCAGCCGCAGGCGGTGATGCTAGCCACGAGCCTAAAAGTGTTGAACCAAAGGCAGCAGTTGATAGCGCTGCCAAAGAACCTTCAGGAGAGGCAGAACCTCCCGCCGAAAGTATCGCAAAGCATTACTGTAGGCCAAAAGCAGCCCGAACCATCAATGGATATTGAGCCAGAGGATAAGAAAGACGAAGTAGCTGAACCAGCACCCGTCGCTGAGGACAATAACGGTGTTATTGAGCCGTAAGAAGAGCCAGCTGGCGACGCCGACAAGCAACCGGAACAGAATGCCGACCCAATCGGTGAAATTCCCCAGGAAGATAAGGCAGAACAAGCAAGTTGATGATATCAGATCATTTGGGTTTATGCTTGCTTTCGTAGGCACGCGAGAGAAAGAAGTCCCAGTAGTCGAAGCCGTAGGCCGTAAAGATTTCTTCTCCGGCAGCAATGTTTCGTGTAGCAACAAGGAACACCCGATCCTTTTAGATTACTTGAATCTCAGCGTTACGTTGGAAGCCTGGGAGGTCGGGCACCTTCTTCAACTCGCGTTGCTGTTTGAATTCCTCAGTTTAGTAGTTTTCAGGCTCAAAGCGGATTATATCGTTGGCCTTGGCAACCGCCGTCCTGCCTAGCACGCAGTACTGATTGTTAATAGCCACCATCTTATCCTCCGTCGCATAGTATTAGTGATTGCAATACTCGGATTCGATGATAATGCCTCGGTATTCACCCACGATATGCCCCTCGTTGATCGGTTGGGTAGCAAACAATCCCTAGCCAATCGGCAGCTGTGACTGCTTGATCTCGAGTTTCATCATATCGCTATCACTCCACTCGTAAAAGTCTGAAGGTGGTCTCAGCATGCAGCAACCAATCAACTATTTGTATAATTTGAATTGTGCAGCATCACAGATGGACGCACTCAAGAACGAACTGGAAGCAGCTATCAAGGAGTTTGCAGTACCCAGCGACGAGCTACTACCTCAGGAAGCACCCGCCGATGAGGAACTGAAGAAGCTTAGTACCTTCCGTGCTAATGGTTTAGAGAAGAAGTTGAAGAAGTATGCGGTGGATCCCAAAGAAACTTCCCTCAATGATGCCCTCGAGAAGGTCACCAAGATCGTACAAATAGTCCTTATTTGAGACTGATCTGCTCTACAAGAACTATGAGGAAGCCACGAAGCATCGCAGTCAGATGCTGAATTCCCGTTAGATTCACAACGGGCTCACTGCGGAACTGTAGAAGGCTGCTGACCAGAAGAAGATATTTGAGAACCTCCATGCTTCGTTTATGAAGAAGTACAATGAGGAGCTCAAACTAGCTCAAGAATATGAGGCTCAAGGACAGATTGCCCGAACCAAGATCATCGAGGACCTGCAGTCACGTGTAAAACTTGTTCAGGAGCAGTATGAGGAGAGCGGCAAACTCAAAATCGACAAATTCAGAGAGAACGAAGTGTACTACAATGCTTGATGCAGTTACAAGAGTGAAATGCAAAGGCTGGAGCCACACGTTGCTACTGCCGAAGCACTATTAGACGCGCAGCTCAAGAAGAAGGAGATCGAGATTTCGATAGAAATGACTTCCCTCAAGCAGAAGATCGATATGATCGAGAATTACAAGTCTTTGGGCGATGAGACCAAGGTCAAGCTCGAGCAGAGCAAGATTAACGCTGTGAAGATCGAGTAGCGCCTTAAGACTCTCGAAGGAAAGGTGGATGAACACAATCTTGCCATCACCAAAGCACACCTTGTGATCGAGGAGTACAAAAAAGTCATGAACTCGGTAAGAAACAAACGTAAAGCAGATCCACGAAATTTGGGACAAATCACAGAAGGAAGCTCTAAACATTAGGATGAAGCTGCAAAAGAGCGATGATGCGCTCAAAGGCCTGACAGCCGAAGAAAATGCACTGCGCAAGGAGCTATAAACCCAGAAGGCACAGCTTGACGGTCTGAAAAACCTCGAGCGCACGCTTTCCGAGCAGTTGAAGAACCTGTGAACCAATGGATATCTATAAGAAAGGTCATTATGGGCCCGATATTGAGTGGGTCCGGTTACGGGGGTCGAATACCGTCAGCGAGCTAGAAAGCACTTCGTTGATGGTTAGCTCAATTTCTTCTCTGGAGATGACCTCCTAGCTCGAAGAACCTTCATTCCCAGGTTGATCCGATTCATTCAGATTCTTCTTAAGTTCGAAGACGTCCAATTTGAAGCCACTCCAAGTCATTGGATTCCTCTGTTAATCTTCCAGTTTCATAGATTTTGTGTTTTCAAAGTAGGTTGATTGTGCTAGCGGCGGGGAGAAGGTAAGCGATCCACCAACAAAGGAACTATTTTCACGCAGAGGCGTTATCATCAAAGAGTTTGAGAAGTCCTCAGAAGGCCGTTTTGTCCTTGGCAGTACATTCTCAATCCAAGGGTGATGAAGAGCCTGTTTACAGCTATTCCTGTTCGTTGGTTCCTTCTTCAGCAGCATTTTGATGAAATCAATGGTCAGAGCACTCTCTTTCTTGTCTGGTAACTCCGGAAACTCTGGCTCACCACCCAGAATCTTATCGATGAGCTAACTTACATACTCGTCTGAAAAGGGTAACCTCCCGTAAACAAGTTCATAGCAGATGACGCCGATAGCCCAAGCGTCCACGAGAATGTCATAGGCCCTACCTATATTAACCCTGGGCTACCTTCAAACATCTCAGGCGCTTTGTATTGAATTGTACCCGTAACCGTCCACATCGGATCCTTGCTACGCTTTCTGCGATTGATAACAAGCTTGCTCACTCCGAAATCGATGAGCTTTATGCTGGTACTCTCCCTGTCATACAGAATGTTGTCTGGTTTCAGATCGCGATGACATACGCCTGTGTCATTGATAAGCTGCACAGTCTCCAGCAACTTCTTGATAATCTACACCATAAGCGAGCCTCTACCGTTTTGCATTAGGAGTATGGCAAAGGATTTTCTCTCACAAGCGCCCTTAACGACGGAAACGGGCAGTACTCCATGACTTGGAAGATTTGATCACGTGTCTCGTCGATGAACAGGCACTTGTTTTTGATGACGCTCACATCATCGAACAGCTTGAGAATGGAGTAGGTGCGTTTGGTGATGCTAATCATCTACTCGTCTCCGCTCATAACTTTGACTGCAAACTGCCGACCCGTTCGAGTTTCGGTGCAGCGATACACCACTCCATGAGCTCCCTGCCCTAAATCCTGAGTCACTTCCTACCGAGCTTCTCCTTCATTTCGAAAGCATTTTCGAATAGGCGTTTGTCAAGCTTCATCTTTTCTGGTGACTATTGCGCAGAGAGGATATTGTCGGCAGAGCCTCGCCTTCGTGCTGGCATCTTCATCTTTGAACGGATGTTGCTGCGTAGCTGCTCGCGGTTGCGTTTGATCTGTTCGATGTGCGTCGTATTCTACATTATAGCAATATGGCTGAGTCACTATGAGAGAATATAGTCCATCAGGGCACGGCGGGCCAAGAGGGTTGTCTACTAGCTCTGGCGAAGCTGCTTGGCTAGGTGCTCCACCTGTTCGCGAAGGGTTTGAGATTGCTAGAGCATTAACGTCTCCATCTCAAGCAGACGATCGACTTGATTCTGTAATTCGGTTGCCTAAGCCGTATCGTCTACCGCTGTCTTACGCCTTTTCTCCTTCTTTGTGGTTGACTATCTTTTTGCTGCTGAGCGATCTCGTTTCTCTTATTCATGGACTTGAACTGCAACGGCGGGTTGCCTTGCTCGCTCGATTCGAAGATCTACCATC
>ERZ724508.398-NODE-398-length-31376-cov-6.566361_pt1 | contig 31376 bp, 27 predicted proteins | sample MGYA00376041_ERZ724508 | MGnify/ENA primary metagenome ERZ724508 (study PRJEB28724, sample SAMN07190887) | wastewater metagenome | isolation source: effluent of sewage treatment plant in Hong Hong | place: USA: Christiansburg, Virginia | collected 2016-03-01 ...
TTAATTCTTGCAACACAGCATGATTAAATAAAGGTTCTTCTTGCATATTTTATTCAATGAATTCAAAAAGCAAATAACTGTGTTTTTAATGAGTTAAAAAATATTTATCCAACAAGATTTTTGCTTTTATTTAAGACCCTTTTAAAACCGATAAGGTTACATTTGTCGCTTTAAATTATACTTATGAAAGCAAAAATTGTATCCTTTGTATTGGTGGCATTTATTTTTACCTCTTGTGTTAGTAGTAAAAAATTTAAAGCTGCAGAAAAAAGTGTGAGCGATTTAGAAGTACGCTACAATACAGTAACAAAAAACTTAACAGATTGTAAAGATGAAAAAGACAATTTGGGTAAAAACATTCAAGCTTTAGAAAGTGATAAAAAATTATTGAACAATAAAATCAATGATTTAAATGCACAAGTTGATTTTTTGAAACAGAACAATACACAAGCTATAAAGCAATTAGAAAGTTTATCTATTATTACTAGTCAACAAGCAGAAAGCATAAAAAAATCATTAGAAAATATTGGTTCTAAAGATGCTTATATACAAACGTTACAACAACAAATGTCTCGTAAAGATTCCCTAAACATGTCGTTGGTAATGAATTTAAAAGGAGCAATTGGCAACATTAACGATGAGGATATTAATATTAAAGTTGATAAAGGTGTTGTGTATATTGATATTTCTGACAAACTATTGTTTAAAAGTGGTAGTTACGATGTAACAGAAAATGCTAAAACTGTATTGGGTAAAGTTGCAACTGTTTTAAAAAATCAACCAGAAATTGAATTTATGGTAGAAGGCCATACAGACAATGTACCTTATAAAGGCAACAATGGTGTTGTAGACAATTGGGATTTGAGTGTAAAAAGAGCTACATCGGTAGTAAAAATATTACAAACTAAATATGGCTTAGATCCTGCAAAAATGGCTGCTGCTGGCCGTGGAGAATACAAACCTTTGGCAGATAATGCAACCAAAGAAGGCAAGGCTGCAAACAGAAGAACAAGAATTGTTATTTTACCACAGTTAGATCAATTCTTTCAATTATTAGAGCCTAAAGAAACTAAATAAAATACTTTTTAACGTATAAAAAAACGGTTGCTTTTAAATTAAAGCAACCGTTTTTTATTCATCAACTTTCTTCATCAAAATAAAGTTTGTAAAACTTTTTACCGCTTAGTTCATCAATGCCTCTTTCAATTAAATCTCTTCTACCATGTATGTACACATGAAAATTTTTATCAAGTTTTAAAATTGATTTAAAATTTTTCTCTTGCTTTTTTACTGCACTTAAATGTATATCAAAGCTGTCTTCAATTTGTATTTGCTTGGCTTTTTCGTACACGTGTTTATATTGTGCAAAAGCATCTATCACATCTTCGTGGTGAATTACTTCTTTAGCAAAATCTTCAAGTTCAAATTGTTCTTTTGTTTTAAAATATTCCATGCTTCTATTCAGCATATCAATTTGCTCAGGTTTATTTATTTCAAACTTTTCATTCATTTCATTGTGAATAAAAAGTTTGCACATACTTAGCATATCATTGGTATGATGATAGTTGTTAGACAAACGTTCTATTTGCAAAAAATCTTGCATCCAATATTGTGTGTCGTTTTGTTTATTGGTATTGTCAATTGCCAATACAATGTAACCATCAGCAGCTTGTTGTTTAATTACCAAACAACCTTTGTCTAACTTATTAATGTTTATACCATCTTCAGCAGCAACTTCTAAACTTGTGCCATGCGGAAAAACCTTTAAAAATGTTTCTTTGCTTTCGCTTTTAAACAAGCCAATGGCTTCTACTGTTTCATTGTTAAAAGGCAAATCTTGAAATTGTACAACATACAATTCGCCTTCTTTTACTTTTGCATGAGTGCTTTTGCTGTATAAAAAATTGGCCAATAAAACACTATTAGAAATAAAGCTTTTAGGGTTCTTAAATATTTCGCCAACATAAGAATACACTTCATTTAAGTTAACATTGCTAATATGTGTAAAATGATATTGTTCATTTTCGTTAAAAGAATTTAAGAAATATTGTGCCAACAAATCTCTTACAATTGAATCGTTTAACGACAATACATTGGTAGAAGTTTTCAATGCTTCGCCCCTTGTTGGATTGCCTACTTTGTGTACAATAGCTTGTACAAGTTCTACATTTTTAATACCTGTCATAATGCGGTGAAGATAAAACCAAGTTATTAAAAGAACACAAACAATACCATTTGATTCATTGCTTTTCTTAAATTACAGTTTGCAACATATTGTTGCCACCAATTAACTTCGTACAATGCATATTCAATCTAAATTACCAGAAGTTGGTACAACTATTTTTACTGTGATGAGTGCTTTAGCAGCAGAATATAAAGCAGTAAACCTAGGACAGGGTTTTCCAGATTTTATGATGAGTGAAGAATTAATTGCTTTGGTAAATACAGCCATGACGCAAGGCCATAACCAATACACACACATGAATGGTTTGCCTTTATTAAGAGAACGCATTGCAGAAAAATGTAGCAAATTGTATGCAAGTAATATAAATTCAGACACTCAAATAACAATAACCCCAGGTGGTACTTATGCTATTTATACAGCATTAACAACAGTTTTACAACCTGATGACGAAGTAATAGTTTTTGAACCAGCCTACGATAGCTATATTCCAAATATTGAAATTAATGGTGCAAAAGCAGTTCGTATTGCACTGGAGTTTCCCAACTATTCTATTCCTTGGCAAACAGTGCAAGAAAAAGTAAACAACAAAACCAGCATGATTGTAATTAACAGTCCACACAACCCAACTGGAGCTGTTTTAAGTGAGCAAGATATTATAGAATTAAGAAAAATAGTAGCCGATACCAACATCATTATTTTAAGCGATGAAGTGTACGAACATTTAATTTTTGATAATTTAAAACACCAAAGTATTTTACGTTATCCCGATTTATTGGAAAGAAGTTTTGTTTGCTTTTCGTTTGGTAAAACATACCATTGTACAGGTTGGAAATTGGGCTATTGTATTAGCTCTCCAGCCTTAATGCAAGAGTTTAGAAAAGTGCATCAGTTCAATTGTTTTAGTTGTGATACTGCCAAACAATTTGCCTTAGCAGAATACATTAAAAACGAGAATGCTTATTTAAATTTAGGTGCCGAAATAGAAGAAAAAAGAAATTATTTTAGAACCCTAATGCAAGCAACACCATTTACTTGTATCCCTAGTTTTGGAAGTTATTTTGAGTGTTATAGTTACCGTGGTTTAAGTGAAATGAATGACAAAGATTTTGCAATATTTCTTACAAAAAATTATGGTGTTGCAACCATTCCTGTATCTGCTTTTTATAAAGAAGGAAACGATAACCAAGTAATTCGTTTTTGCTTTGTAAAACAAAATAAAACTTTAGAAAAAGCAGTTGAACAACTTAAAAAATTTAAAACATAAAAAAGGCTGCACAATGCAGCCTCTTTGTATCCAAAATCAACGTATACCCAGAATAACTTTAAAATATTTTTTCAATTAATAAAAACTTCTTCCGCTTCTTCTTCCACCAGGGCAACTCATATCTGTATCTCTTCCTCCAAAGCGAAAACCAACTTTAAAAAATAACGACATATAGTAATCGTTGTTTTTGCTGTCGCCTCTATCTTTTCCAACAAAATCTGTTACCGGACGATTGTTAATTAATCCTCTTTTAAACATCATTTGCTGAGCAATTGGCACTTGTTCTTTGGGCAAATATTTAGCAAATAAGTTGGGATCAATGTATGTTGTACTTACGTCATCTACATAATCTGTGAATGTGTAACGTTGCATAATTTCTCCACCAACATACCATTGGTCGTTAATAAAATATTTTATACCAACCCCAAACGGTATTTGTATTGCCACATTGTTGTATTCTTTTCTGTTTGGATATTCACTAAACCCTTGTCCTTCTAAGTGCAAAGGTTTTAAATCTACCCAAGATTTTTTTCCATTGGCTTCTTCATAAACCCCTTGTGGATTAAAATGAAAAGCACCAATACCAACTGTAAAATATGGACGTAATTTATTGTTGAAAAAACTTTCTTCATTTACAAAAAACGAGAAAGGATACATTTCTACAGAAAAATTGGCTTCAACAATTTCACTTCTAAAACCCAAGTTTCGATTTTTACGATTGATTTCTACTGAGCCTTTTGCTGTAATTAAACTATCGAAGCCAGCAACAGCCCCTTTATTGATGTTGGCTCTAAAACCCAACCAAGATTTTGGGTAATAAGAAACGTTTACACCATAAGAAATGTTGGTTGTTGCAGGATTTACATCTTTTATAAAAAGGGTTCCTTTTCCCTTTCCTCCTCCCACGTCTCCTAAGAAAATGGTTGGACCAATATTTACGTCAAGTTCCCATTGGCGTTCACTTCTAACAAAATTGGTGGTGTAAATTTGAGCTTGTGTGGCTTGGGTAAGCAATACAACTGTACTGCAAATTACCCAACGCATAATTTGCGTTTTGAATTTGGCATTCATAGAATTTGATATTGGATATGTGATTTTAAAACCGCAATTGCTTCCTAAAAAACAATTACGTGGGTATATAACGCCATTCTTTGCATTGTATTATGTTTTAAAGAAAAAAATTGCTGTTTTTTGTAAAATTATTTTGTTCACTATACTCGATTATGCAACTTTTTATAGTAGAAAAGGGATTTTTAGTTGCTTTAATTACTTCTTTAGCCATTCATCCTAGCAATTGAACAAATAGGGTAGGTTTTCGTTTATCTTAGCAACCATTTTATTTCATCATTGCTCACAATAGCATCAATGTATACAAAAACACTAACATCTATTTTAGTACTCTTTCTTTTTTCTTGTAAAGGAAAAAAGATAGAAACTCAATCAAAAACTAGCAATCAACCTGTTACTGTAGATGTAATTATTGCTTCACCAAAAAAGGTTAGTAGTAGTATAGAAGTAAATGGTACATCTGTAGCCAACGAAATGGTACAAATTTTACCAGAAACCAGTGGAAGGTTGGTTTTTTTAAATGTACCCGATGGAGCACAAGTTGCTGCAGGTACTATTTTAGCTAAAATTAACGATGCTGAATTACAAGCTCAATTAAACAAAAGCAAAGTACAGTTAGAATTGGCTATAAGAACAGAAGAGCGTTTAAGAAAATTATTGGCTGTAAATGGTATCAATCAGGCAGATTATGATATTGCTTTAAACAGCGTTAACAATATTAAAGCCGATATAGAATTATTAAAAGCTCAAATAGATAAAACAATTGTAAAAGCACCATTTAGTGGGGTATTGGGTTTGCGTCAAACAAGCCCTGGTGCTTATGTTACACCACAAACTGTAATCGCTACTTTACAACAAATAAATAAAGTAAAAATAGATTTTACTGTTCCAGAATTGTATGCCAATGTTATAAAAACAGGATTGGTGGTACAAGTAAGTTCTGGCACTTCAACCCTACGTAAAGCAACTGTTGTTGCAACAGAACCAGAAATTAATACTTCTACCAGAAATTTAAAAGTTAGGGCTGTACTTGAAAGTGGAGTAATTAATCCTGGCTCTTTTGTAAAAGTTACCATTGCAGCAGCAACAGCCAGTAACAATATTGTTGTACCAACCAATGCTGTTATTCCAGATGCTACTTCTAAAAAAATAATTGTTGTAAAAAACGGTAAAGGAGTTTTTGTAAATATTGAAACTGGTTTAAGAACAGCAGGAGGTATTGAGGTAACTAAAGGGTTAAACATTGGCGATTCTGTTATTGTAACAGGCGTTTTATTTGTTCGTGCAAATGCCGATGTAAAAGTAAAGGCTGTAAAATCTTTAGAAGAAGCAACTAAAGAAAATTAAAGAGCAGTTGGCCAATCCATTTATAATTTGCTAAAGACATTTCTTTCAAATGAATATTTCAGAGTTATCATTAAAACGACCTGTACTAGCTACCGTAATGAACATATTAATTGTGTTGTTTGGTGCTGTAGGATATACTTTTTTATCTGTACGAGAATATCCAGCCATTGATCCTCCAATTATTAATGTAAGCACTTCTTATGCAGGTGCCAATAGTGATATTATTGAAACACAAATTACCGAACCCATTGAAAAAGCGGTAAATGGAATTCCTGGAATTAGAGCCATTACTTCTCAAAGTCAAGTTGGTAGAAGTAGTGTAACTGTTGAATTTAATGTAGGCGAAAACTTAGAAGCTGCAGCCAATGATGTAAGAGATAAAGTGGGACAAGCTATTAGAAATTTACCGCAAGATGTAGATGCTCCACCAGTTGTATCTAAAAGCGATGCTAGTAGCGATTTTATTATTTTAATGGCCATTCAAAGTAGTACAAAAGGCTTATTAGAATTGAGCGATTACGCCGAAAATGTATTGGTAGAAAAATTACAGACCATACCAGAAGTAAGTAATGTAAATATTTTTGGACAAAAAAAACCCAGCATGCGTATTTGGAACGATGCTGATAAAATGAATGCATATGGTGTAACTTTTGCAGATATTAGAAATGTTTTAAACAAAGAAAATGTAGAAATTCCGTCGGGGAAAATTTATGGTAACAATACCGAACTAACCATAAGAGCATTGGGGCGTTTAACAACAGAAAAAGATTTTAACGATTTAATTTTACGTGAAGATGCAACAGGAATTGTACGTTTAAGCGATGTTGCAAAGGTTGAAATTGGTCCACAAAGCGATGAATATAGCTGGCGTTTAAATGGTGTACCAGCAATTGGTTTAGCCATTATTCCACAACCAGGAGCCAATTACATTAAAATTGCCGATGAGTTTTATAAAAGAATTGAAGACATCAAAAAATCGCAAAAAGGCGATTTTATTTTAACTCCATTAATAGATAGTACAAAAAATGTACGCAGAAGTATTGAAGAAGTTGAAGAAACGTTACTCATTTCTTTTAGCTTGGTGGTATTGGTAATTTTTGCATTCTTTAGAAATATTTTAATTGCAATTCGCCCTTTAATAGATATTCCTATTTCGTTGGTTGCAACATTCTTTATTATGTACATAGCTGGGTTTAGTGTAAACGTATTAACCCTTTTAGGTATTGTATTGGCCACAGGCTTGGTGGTGGATGACGGAATTGTAGTTACAGAAAATATTTTCAGAAAATTAGAACAAGGCTTACCGATACGCAAAGCAGCATTAGATGGTAGTAAAGAAATTTTCTTTGCTGTAATTTCTACCTCAATAACATTGGCTGTAGTGTTTTTACCAGTTATTTTTTTACAAGGTTTTGTAGGAAGTTTGTTTAGAGAGTTTGGAATTGTTGTAGCTGGTGCCGTTTTAATTAGTGCATTTGTATCGCTTACTATAACGCCTGTTTTAAATGTTGTGTTGAATAGAAAAAAATCTGGGCATGGTAAATTTTACGATGCAACAGAACCGTTTTTTAGAGGCATGGAAAATGGATACAAAAAAATGCTAACGGGCTTTTTAAAAGTACGTTGGATGGCTTGGGTAATTGTATTGGCTTGTATTGGGATTATGTATTTTGTGTACAACAATTTACAATCGGAGTTGGCACCTTTAGAAGATAAAAGTAGTGTGCGTTTTCAAATGTCTGGGCCAGAGGGTTCGAGCTATTCTTATATGGTAGATGCAGGCGAAAAACTAACCAATTTCTTAAGCGATAGTGTACCTGAAAAAGATTTTGTATTTGCTGCAGTTCCTGGCTTTGGTGGCACCAATATAAACTCAGGAATTGCTCGTATTCGTTTTATTGATCCTGAATTTAGAACTAGAACACAAAGTGAAATTGCAAGAGATTTAAGCAAAAAGTTAGGTCGTTTCAACGAGATTAGAGTTTTCCCAATTGAAGAGCAAACCATTTCTGTAGGCTTGGGCAGTAGAGGATCTTTACCTGTACAATTCATTCTTCAAAACCTCAATTTTGAAAAATTAAAAACTGTAATTCCAAAGTTTTTAGAAGAAGCTAGAAAAGACAAAACTTTTCAAAGTGTTGACGTAAATCTAAAGTTCAATAAACCAGAATTACAACTCACTGTTGATAGAGTTAAAGCCAAAGATTTAGGCTTAAGCATTACCGATATTTCAGAAGTTATTCAAAGTGCATTTAGTGGCAGAAGATTGGCTTATTATATTATGAATGGCAAACAATATGAAGTTATTTCTCAAGTGGCTTATAAAGACAGACAAGCACCCAAGAATATTTCCAATTTATACGTTCGTAACAATCGTGGAGAAAATATTCCTTTAACCTCTGTAACTACAATGGTAGAAAATTCAAACCCCCCTACTTTGTATCACTACAATCGTTTTAAAGCTGCAACCATTTCTGCTTCATTGGCTGAAGGCAAAACCATTGGCGATGGAGTTAAAGCCATGAAAGCAATTGGTGATAAACTGTTAGACGAAAGTTTTCAAACAGCACTAGGAGGTCCGTCAAGAGACTTTGAAGAAAGCGGCAGCAATACATCGTTTGCATTTGGATTGGCATTGATATTAATTTATTTGGTATTGGCTGCTCAGTTCGAAAGTTTTAGAGATCCATTAACTATCATGATTACTGTACCATTGGCATTGGCAGGTGCATTGTTAAGCTTGTATATATTCGATCAAACCATTAATATATTTTCTCAAATTGGTATGATTATGCTCATTGGCTTAGTAACTAAAAATGGTATTTTAATTGTAGAATTTGCCAATCAAAAACGTGAGTTTGGATTACCAAAAAAAGAAGCCGTATTAATAGCAGCACAACAAAGATTGCGACCAATTTTAATGACAAGTTTAGCCACAGCATTGGGTGCATTGCCCATTGCATTAAGCTTGGGTGCAGCAAGTACAAGTCGTATTCCTTTGGGTATAGTAATTGTTGGTGGAATTATGTTTTCACTAATTCTTACCCTATTTGTAATACCTGCAGTATATACTTTTATTAGTGGTAAACATGAAGCCAAACAAACAAATATTACAGAGTAATTTTCAATTGAATAATTAATTGTTGCTGTAGTTGTGTAAAAAATAAACAATGAAGAAATTAGTATTTATATGTATTCTTTTAAGTTGCAAAGGCTTTGCTCAACAACTTACTTTACAAGACGCTATTAATGTTGCTTTAAAAAATAGTTTTGACATTCAAATTGCAAAAAACAATGTTGATATAAATACCATCAACAATCACATTGGTATGGCTGGAGGTTTGCCAACAGTTACAGCATCAGCAAGTGATCAAGAAAGTGTTGTAAACATCAATCAAAAATTAAATACTGGTGTAGAAATTTCACGAAACGGTGCAACTAGTAATAACTTAAATGCCAATGTTAGTGGTAGTATGTTGTTGTATAATGGATATAAAGTTGTTACAACAAAAAAAAGATTGGAACAGTTGCAATTACAAAGTGAACAGTTGTTAAATGCTCAAATTCAAAATACCATTGCTGCAGTAATGGTAAAATATTATGATGTTGTAAGGCAACAAGGGTACATTAAAACATTACAACAAAGTATTGAGTTGAGTCAAAAACAATTAGAACTTGTTCAAGTAAAACAAAACATTGGCTTAGCCAACAATGCCGATTTATTTCAAACGCAAATTGCGTTAAATACTAGACAACAAGATTTACAAGCACAGCAATTGATTGTACAACAAACCAAAACTGATTTATTGAATTTGTTGAACTTAAATCCAGATTCTACCATTAGCATTAACGATACAATTATTACAGCAAAAAATATTGTGTTGGCAGATGTGATGAATGGTATTGAACAAAATCCACAAATTATTTCATTGGCTCAACAAGTAAAAATTAGCGAATTAATAGAAAAAGAAACTGCCACATTAAGAGCCCCTTCTCTACGCACAAATCTGGGTTTAAACTATGGAAGAAACGAATCAACTGGTGGTCAATTGTTGTTAAACCAAACCTATGGCCCATTTGTAAATATTGGCATTACCATTCCTATATATAGTGGTGGAACGATAAAAAGACAAGAACGTACAGCCAACATAAATACACAAAATGCAAAGTTGCAAAAACAAAACGTATTGTTAGATTTTAAAGCAATTACAGTACGTACTTTTCAAAGCTATACTGCCAATATAGAGCAAGCCATAACCCAAAAAAATACCTACGAAATTTCTGCCAAGTTGGTTAATTTAGTGTTGCAACGTTACCAATTGGCACAAGCAACCATTATAGAATTAACAGAGGCTCAAAGAAGCTTTGAAGATGCTGGATATCGCTTAACCAATTTAAATTACAATGCAAAAATTGCAGAAATTGAATTGAAAAGATTAAGTGGAAAATTAGGATTTTAATATTCTACTTTCGCTTTTTTACATAAAATAAATGGCATGCTTTTAAATATACTTCTTCAAAAAAGTAACAATTTTGGCTTTTATATTTTAGCTTGGTTTCCTATTGTTCTTATTGCTGTTTTTGCCATACGTGGCATTACTAGAAAAAAGAAAAAAGATTAATGCTGTTTTACAAAACCCATTCTTCTCAACTTAAAATTTGAAAACAAGACTACAAAATGCAATTGTTCGTTCGTAATTTTAATACACAATAGTCCCCAATAAATTTCTTTAACACATTTTCATTGAAACAATACCATTGTTTGGGTATTGGTGCTTTTTGTTTTTTATAGACCTTTACGAATCCCAATTACAATATTATGAGTCGTAGCATTATTTTTTTCTTCTTGTTAACCATTTCTATTGTTGGTGTAGCACAAAAAACAGATTCTTCTTTCTACAAAATTTTTAGACAAGGAGTTGATTGTTCTGTACGCAATCAATGCGATTCTGCTCTTACATTTTTTTTTCAAGCAATTGCTATTGCAGAAAAGCAAAACAAAACAACCGACGAAAAATATTGCTACACTTTAAACAATATTGGTTCTTGTTACAAAGAATTGGCAAAACCACAACAAGCACATGAATACATGTATAAAGCGTTGCTACTTGCCAGAAAATTAAAACATTTGGTTGTTGAAAATGTAGCATTATTGTCGTTAAATAACTTACACTGGACAATTACCAAAAACAATTGGAGTTTTAATTATCCAAAAGAGCAGACAGCATTTGGCAGTTATAATTTTTTTCCAATCGAAAAAACGTTGCCGTTTTCTGAAGATAGCGTAATGGTTGTAGTATATGCAGGAAGCAATGATGGCATTAACGATAGCAGTTATTCAACAAGAATTTACAAGCGTTATGATACTGCTTTACGAAACCATCCCGATATAAAAAACCTAAACTCAATAGCTAGAGGCAGAATAAAAACCATTGAACCCAATAGAACTTATTTGATTGTAAAAAGATCGTCCGACTTAAATATCGAAGCATACGATCAAGCAAATATTTATTGCCATACGCCCATTGCTTTAAAGAAAAGCTATTTCATCGATTTTTTTAAGCATGGTATAAACTTATTGGATTATTTAAAAACCGACCGGCTAATTAGTCGTCGTTTCCTTTTTTATTACAACGATGAAAAAATAAATTTTGGTTTCATTAAAATACTAAAACAAGAATTGTCCGAAATACAACAGTATTTAGCCGAAGATACTTTGGTGGGTAAAAATCAGTTTTCGCAAAAAGCAACTGCCGGAATATTTAAGGGTTTAAACATGGTAAAAGCATTGGATAGTAGCAAAACCAGGCAAATAAAGAGCTTTATAAATTTTGTAACTGCCTATCCAAAAAACTACTTAGGCAATTCTTTTTCGTTTGTAGAAGTTTATGCCACATGGCTTTTGAACAATACGCCTATGCGGCCTGATGATATTTTAGATTACCTTTTTACTGTTGATGGAACTCAACGAAAAGACCTTACACAATCTTTATTAAGCCAAATAGAAGACAATAAACTAGTTGAAAAATGGGTTACCGATGGGTTACAACATATTGATAAAGATGAGTTGGTTTATGTAAATGCCATTATGTTGGCTTTAGCAAATGTGCATGCTGTTAATAAAGATTCAAGTGTTGCAGGTTGGAGCAGATTTTTTAATGGCATGTATTTTTATAAGAAAGGCGAAATAGCATTAGCCGATACAATGCTACAAAAAGCAAGTAACTATTTTACTGCTACATCAAACAAAGAAGGATTGGCAATATGCAAACAGGCCATAAACAAAATACATAGCAATAACCATATTTCACTAGAAGTACAAGCAGGCAATTTTACCGATTATAAAGTAGCCATGCATCCAAATGGTAAGTACTATGCTACTTGTTCGCAAGACAGAATTGTTAGAATTTGGAACCTACATTTAGGTAGAGAAATTAAGTTGATACAAGAACATAAAGACGAAGTAACCAATATAGCTTTTAGTGCAAATGGGCGTTATTTAGCGTCAAGTTCAAAAGACAAAACCATAAAAATTTGGAGTACGTTCGATTACTCTTTGGTAACAACAATTCCTACTAACAAAATAGAATACTGCATTGCATTTTCGCCAAACGACAAAGAACTAGCTTCGGGTGGTGAAGACTCATTGGTAAAAATTTGGGATTTTTCTACAGGAAAATTATTGTACTCTTTAAGCAAACATACAAGCACAGTAAAGCAAGTTTGTTATGTAGCAAAAAATGAAAATATATTGTATAGTAGTGGGTTAGATAGCATGGTATACGAGTGGAATTTAGAAACAAAAGACTATACACATTGGTACAAAAAGAAAGCAAGGTTATTAAATATGAAAGTTAGTAGCAATGGCAATTATTTATTCTATACTGCTAACGATACAACTATAAGTGTTTGGGATGTATTTAAAGCAAAGTTCTATTTTAGTCAAAAAATTAGTTTCGAAAACTTAGGTACTTCTAATTATTTTGGAGAAGCAGATTTTTCTCCCGACGGAACTCTGCTTGCTTTTCCCGATAGCAAAAACAGAATTGCTATTGTTGATCTTAATGCAGGACTTATCAACACAATTGCAAAAGAAGCCAATGGGTATCAATATTTGAATACACTCAATTTTACACCAGATCAGAAAAGTATTTTTGTAACCTATCCACATGCTACTAGAACAAAACTTTTTGATTTTACCAACTATAAATCAACCACAACTTTACGAGAAGACATTAACAATGTAAAAACATTTAAAGTATATGCAAACCCACCATTGGGTTTACAATTTAGTAGCAATGGAAGTGCATTATTTACAATTACTAGCAGAATTTCAAAGTTTGATCTTACCAATGGCAATACACAACACTTGCTATATTCTCCACAAAGTTTTTACAACGATGCTTTTATGGTGAATGATTCTATTGCTATGCAAACAAGTGAAAACACTAAACTTGTTTTTTACAATCAAACAAAAAAAGAACAAGTTACAGAAACAAAACTATCAAATAATGATACCATTGCTTACGCTAGTGTTGATGAGACACAAAAGAATATTTTTATTGCTGGCAAAAAAGGAATTGTTGAAAAATTTAAAATTGCAAAAAATAGTATTGATAGTATAGCATTGTTTAAAATTCAATTACCCTTAAAAAAAGGAGAAACAATAAGCTATTTTCGATTAGATAATTTTAGAAATCGATTATTAATTTCATCATCAGAAAATACTATTTATAGCGTTGCAATAACCAATGGACAACTATTAAGCAAAAAAAATATACAACCGTATGGCGATTTTGCAATAACACCTAAATCAATTTATTTTAATAGTTACGATGGAGCTGTAACACAAACAGACCCCATTTCTTTTAAAACAATTTCAAAAACTATTGTTGGCACTCAAAAAGAGGTTGCTTCGTTAATTAAGGTTACCAACAACTTTAAGCAACTTATTGTTTTTACCAATGAAACCGATTTTGCAGTACTAAATATTCCTTCTAATAAAATAAAGTACCGTCGTAAAAATCAAAACAGCTTTTTATATGCAATGGCAATAAGTGCTGATAATAAATATTTAGCTACTGGTGGTTTTGATAGCAAAATTTCTTTGTTCAATATAGCTACTGGCGAAAAATTATTGAACATTTTTACACCATTTGGGCTTGATTTTGTTGCAGCCGATACCAATGGAAACTACTTGGCCAACAAAAAATCTTTAGAAGGATTAAGCTTTAAATTAAACGATAAAATTTTTGACTTCGACCAGTTCGATATTAAGTTTAACCGACCAGATTTAATTTTACAACAAACAATTTATGGCGATACTACTTTAATTGAAGCATACAAAAAAGCGGTAACTAAACGCATAAAAAAAGCAGGTTACAACAATGCCAATGAAATACAAACAACTCAACTTCCACTTGTAATGTTGAAAGACCAATCGGAACTTGAATTGTTTACAAACCAAGATACTGTTGAAACTTTGGTTGAATGTTCAGACGGAAGATACCCTATTAAAGCATTGCACATTACGGTAAACAACAATCCTTTGTATGGCTTTGCTGGTATGCCTTTGGGCAATACAAGCACGGATACAATTATTAATATTAAAATTCCATTAGCAATTGGTAAAAATGATATTAAAATATTTTGCAACAATAGCATGGGACAAACTTCTTTGCAACAAAAACTTGAAATAAATAGTCGTTATACAACTACTACCAAACCTAAAACTTGGTTTGTAGGTATTGGTGTATCAAATTATAAAAACACCAGCATGAACTTACGTTATGCTGCAAAAGATATAAGAGATCTAGTTGGTACATTCGCCAACAAAAACGACACTACAATTACCTATAGTATTGATACACTAATTGACAACAATGCAACACTTTCCAATATTTTGGCTATTAAACAAAAACTACTGCAAGCCAATATAAACGATAAAGTAATTATTGCAGTTACAGGACATGGACTGCTTAATAAAGACTTAGATTTTTATTACGCAACCTATGATGTAGATTTTGATAACCCAGAAAAAAATGGATTGAAATATGAACAACTAGAATTTTTATTAGATGGTGTTGGAGCACAAAATAAATTGTTATTAATAGACGCTTGCCATAGTGGAGCTTTAGATAAAGAAGAGATACTTGCTAGCAAACAAAAAATATTTGTAAAAAGTGAGGGAAAAGATACAGGCAGTATTTCAACAGATGCAAGAAGTACTATTAAAATAAAAAAATCAAAAGTATCGTTGAACAATACATTAGAATTAATGCAAAATATGTTTGCCGATGTTAGTAATAGCAATGGAGCTGTTGTAATATCGGCTGCAGGTGGTTTGGAATATGCTTTTGAAAGTCCACAATGGAACAATGGTGTATTTACTTATTGTGTAAGAAAAGGGATTGAAGAACTTGCTGCAGACGATGATCCAGAATCTGGAAATTATGATTTTGATGTTTCTGTACAAGAGTTAATGAAATACGTAAGTAAAAAAGTATCAGAGCTAACCAATGGCAAACAACGACCAACAAGCAGAAGAGAAAATTTAGAATTCGATTGGATATTGAAGTATTACAAAAGATAAAAAACTAGAGGTTGTTTTAAAAAGTACCAATGGTTGTCATATTGAGTTCTGTCGAAATATAACAATCATTGGAAGACAAATCTGTAAACATTTCGATAAACTCAATGTGACAGATTTGTTTGGTTTTAACACAGCCTCTATTTTTATTTATGCCAAAGTAGCTTCAGAGCTAATAGCAGTATTCAATAATTTACTAATTGGGCAGTTTTCTTCAGCTTCTTTAACACATTCTTGAAACTTAGCATCATCAATTGTTGGTACAGAAGCTGTAACAATTAAATGAGATTTTGTAATTGCACCGTCTTTAAATTCTAACTCACATTTTGTATCAATACTTGTTGGTGTAAAACCTGCAGCACCCAATACAAAACTTAACTTCATGGTAAAACATCCTGCATGTGCAGCAGCTACCAACTCTTCTGGGTTTGTGCCAACACCATCTTCAAATCTTGTACTAAAAGAGTATTGTGTTTGGTTTAACACTGTACTTTGTGTAGTAAGATGACCCTTACCTTCTTTACCAGAACCGTTCCAAACGGCAGATGCATTACGTATCATATTTTTTGTTTTTGTTGTTTCATTAAAAGTAAAAATAATCAACGAGTGCTTGTTTATCTTTAGCGGAATTTTTTATTTTAATAATGTCAGTAACCGAAATCGTTCAGCAATTTATTCAAGGCATGCATCAAACTACTTGGTACGAATACGTGGCAGTATTTGCAGGTATTGCAAGTGTTTGGTTTAGTAGAAAGGAAAATATTTTGGTATATCCTATTGGGTTAATTAACACCATTATTTACATTTTCATCAGTTTTAAATATCATTTATTGGGCGAAGCCAGTGTGAATTTTTATTATACTGTAATGAGTTTGTATGGGTGGTGGTTATGGACAAGAAAAGATCAAATTAAAAAAGAAATTGTTTTACACATCAGCTTCAGTAATCAAAAAGAATGGATACAGCAATTATCATTTTTTGCAGTGTTTTATGTAGCCATCTTTTTTGCACTTACGGCAGCTAAAAAAAGTTTTGCCGATGGTGCAATTCCTTGGGCTGATGCTTTTGCAAGTGCAACTGCCTATACAGGCATGTGGCTAATGGCTAAGAAAAAAGTAGAAAGCTGGTACTGGTGGATTGCTACCAATATTGCATCCATTCCTTTATACTTTGTAAAAACATTGGTATTTACCAGTGTTCAATATGTTATACTGTTAATCTTGGCAGTTGCAGGTTTAATTACATGGATCCAAAAAGCAAAACAATTGGAACACAGATAACACGGATTGAATAGATTGATGCTGATACATTGCTTTATCAATACTTCTGTGTTTTCTGCGAGTAAAAAATTATACAAAACATGTCGTACTGTACATTTATACAAACAATAGATGATGAACAAAACGTTCACAAGGTTTATCACGACAACCATTATGGTTTTCCGATAGAAGATGATAATGAATTGTTTTGCCGATTGATTTTAGAAATTAATCAGGCTGGCTTAAGTTGGAGCACCATATTGAAAAAGCAAGCAACATTTAGAAAAGCATACCACAATTTCAGCATTAAAAAAGTAGCTTCTTATAAAGAAAAAGATATTGAACGTTTGTTAAACGATGCTGGTATTATTCGCAATAAATTAAAAGTAAACGCAGCTATAGAAAATGCCAAGACCATTGTAGTATTACAAAAAGAATTTGGTTCTTTTAAAAATTGGTTGGATCATCATCATCCAAAAACAAAAGAGGAATGGGTGAAATTATTTAAACAACATTTTCGTTTTACAGGTGGCGAAATTGTGAACGAATTTTTAATGAGTTGTGGCTATTTACCAGGAGCACACGAAACAACTTGTTCTATTTATAAAAAACTACTGAAAAGTAAGCCAGCATGGAGCAAAACAACATAAAAAAAATTGTAATTATTGGTCCAGAAAGTACTGGCAAAAGCACTTTGTGTAAACAATTGGCACAGCATTACAACACTAATTGGTGTAGTGAATATGCTAGAACATATTTACTTACAAATGGAACCAACTATACTTATGAAGATTTAGAATTAATAGCCAAAGGACAATTGGCATTAGAAGATGAATTTGTAGAAAAGGTGAAAACTAAAACCCCCAATCCCCAATCCTCATTCCCCACTAACCCATTGCTTTTTATAGACACCGATATGTATGTAATGAAGGTTTGGTGTGAGTATGTTTTTGGCAAATGCCATACTTTTATTTTAGAAGAAATTGTAAACAGAAAATACGACTTGTATTTGTTGTGTAATGTTGATTTGCCTTGGGTGAAAGACGAATTAAGAGAATATCCCGATGAAAAACCAAGACAAGAATTGTACAGAATTTATAAAGATTTATTGCTCAATCAATCAACTCCTTGGGTAGGAATTAGTGGCAATTATGAAGAACGATTACAAGCTGCTATAAAAGCTATAGATACTAATTTTTTAATTTAACTTTAGCACAGGCTGACGTAATATAAAAGTCTCAGTTTAAAAAAACTAAATCAAATTTTTATGAAAAAATTACACCTTTTTTTACCCTTGCTATTTATATCAATCAATGTGTTTTCACAAAATATTACAACGATGGGTTTTAATGAGAACGTTGGTGTTCAAGGTGGAATTGGCTTAGGAACAGTAATTGCAGTTATTGCTTCATGGTCTAGAAATAAATCTATTTTGTGGGCAATTATACATGGCATTTTAGGATGGCTATATGTAATTTACTTTGTACTTACAAGACGAGAAAATCAATAGCTTCATGGAGCAGCTATCTGCATTAACTATTCTTCCTCATCTTCATTGGGCCTTGTAAAAAACCTATATGGATTGGGTTGATTCTTTTTAAACGCTTCAAAACATTGTTGAATATAATAGCCAAATTCTAAATCGTTAAAAGTTTGTAGCAAATAATAATCGGGTCTATACCTATTCATAAAAGTATCTAACTGAGGCGATTTTAAACCAGTAAGTTTTATTACAAAAAACTTCTTAAACCTAAAGTCAATATACTTATCCTCTTCTTGTTGTTTTAACCTTCTTTGTAATGCCAATATTTGTCGTGTTCTTTTAAAACGAAACATATTGATAAACTCTGTTAAATCCAATCCAACAGAAACGCCTGGAGTTGTATTGTAAGTTGGAGAAGAACTTAAACGAATTCCCGGTTTTTTAAACTCGAAAATTTTGGCGTAATCTTTTCTGTTTTGTAATGAATCAAATTTGTAATATCTGTTCCTCACTTTTACTTCTGGTAGTTCAGATGCTTTAATATGAATCATCACATCAAACCCCGAAGTATTTGAAATTGTATCTACCGGATATTTCATGGTGTTTTTTCCAATCATCGAAAACCAAATAGAATCTTTTACAAGTATGGTTAAACTGTATCTTCCTGCAGAGTCTGTAATTGTGCCTCTGCCACTTGTACTTTGTACAGCAACAGCTTCTAATGGTCTACGTGCAGTAACATCGTAAACAGTACCACTAATGGTTGTAAACTGAGCTTGTGTACAATTTAAAATTGCTCCTAAAAAAAATATTGTAAAAAATAGTTTTATACTGCTTGGTTTAGAATTGTAATATTAAAGAAGCATTTGCAAACTTGTTCATCATTTTAGTTTATTAACGCTTTTTTGCAATATTAAAAAAACCGAAACAATTAATTGCTTCGGGTTCTGGGTATTTAAAATTTTGTATCTAAAATATAGGGCAACATTTTACGCCATGTTGGCCAATCATGATGAATGTCGGTTCCCCAAATATCTAAATCGTGCCAAATGTCTTTATCCCACAATACTTGGCTAAATTTTCGATTGGCTTCAGGGTCTTCATAATTTCCTGCTCCTGTTGCAATATGTATGTGGTGACTGGCTTTTATTTTATTTAAATACCACTCATCGTTTAGGTTGGGTACATAATGGTAAGGCGAATTAAAATATACTTGTTCATCCCAAAAACCTTTGGTGTATTCAGCCAAATCGTATACACCACTCATACTAATGCAACCATTAATAATATCGGGGCGTTTTAAAAATAAATTCATGCTATGCAAAGCTCCAAAGCTTGCACCACTTGTATAAATTAAAGTTTCGGCACTTGTTGCATTTCTTATGTATGGAATTACTTCGTTAAATACATAATTGTTAAACTGGTTGTGGCGTATGGCTTTATGCTCGGGCAACATTTCGTTGTTTAACCAACTTTCTTTGTTAATACTATCAATACTAAATACCCTTAGTTTTCCACTATTAATTAATGGAGCCAAGGCTTCCATCATTTGAAAACGTTCGTACTCTAAATAATCTGCTGCAGCTGTTGGTACCAACAATAAAGCAAATCCAAAATGGCCATAAGACACAATGGGCATTTCTTTATTTAATGAAGGGCTATACCAAGAATCTGTAAATTTTTGCATGTGTATATTTTTTAAAATGAAGCACTGTTATAATAAGGCGATACTTGAAAATTAGGTTTTTCGCCCAATGGAACAATTACAATAATACTATTTGATACTGATTCTCCTGGCTTTAAAGCAAAACCAACTTGTACTCGTATGTCTTCTAATTTGTCTCTACCTGTGGCACAATCTTTAATATTGGCTTTGGCTAAACTATAAAAAGCTTTTGCTTTTACACTGCCGCTTTTTGATGTTAACCGTTGGCCTGTTGCATTTTTACAATCAAACTTTGCTAAATCGTCTACAGCAGTTGCTACATTGCTAAAAGCATTTCTTCGTTCAAATAAAAATAATTTCAAACAGCTACTTTTATTGGTAGCATATAAAGTTATTTCATATCGGCTCATTTCTTTTCCACCTGCTTCTTTAGTGCCTTCATTTTTAATATTATAGCCATATTGAATTCCATCTATTTCAACTGGCTCTTCTTCGGTAAGTTTGGTTGCAGCTTGGCTATATACAACTGAACAATGAAACAAAATTGCCAATACTAAATAACAAATTTTACGCATGTTTTTTGGGTTTAATGAATACTATGTTTAGTAATTTCTTTCCATAAATCTCTATAACATTGTGCTGCATAGCAGCTATTGGCAAACTCAAACAAAGGTTGTTGATGAATGCCCATTTTTTCTACATCGCTTAAATAAGGAATATAGTTTTTAAAGAAAATTCTATTGTTGTAAAATGTTTGTAAGGTTTCATGATGCAAGGTTTTTCTATGATCTACCATACTAAAAAAGCACTTGATTTTACTTTTATCTAACTCATTTTCTTTAAAATATTGAACCACCGTTTCGTAAGATCGAATAGACAATGTAGTTGGAATATTGGGCATTAAAATAGTATCGGCAGCATTAAAAATATTTTCGTGCAACAATGAAATGCCTGGAGGACAATCTAAAATTACTACATCAAATCCCTTTAAACCATTGAGTAAGGTTTTTAATCTTTTTTTACTTTGTTTGCTTTCTCCAAAAATTAAATCTGCATTTCTTGCACTCATATCGGCAGGAATTACCCATAAGTTTTCAAAGTTGCTATCTTGAATAGCATTTTGAATAGGTTCTTCTCCATTCAATACTTTTTTACTCTCATTTTTTTCATTTTTCACATGAAAATAAAAAGAAGAAGAGCCTTGAGGATCTAAATCCCACACAAGGGTTTTTAAATTATTGGCTGCTGCTAAATAAGCAAAATTTACAGCTGCTGCAGTTTTGCCAACACCGCCTTTTAAATTGTATAAAGCCAATGTAACCATAGCTTTTAGTTTTTGGATAGGGAAAATAAGCAATTGTTGGCGGTGGGCAAAGTTTTTAAGCAGAAAAAATATATTAGCAGGAGTTTAATGTTATTCACCTCATTCTCATACCAACTCGTATTTCAAAAAAATGAGAATAAGAAATACCTTTAAATTTTCTATTGGGGATTAAATTACCAATTTGGCTTTTTCATTTGCAAGACCAATAGTTGCAATTGTTCCGCTATTAAACTTTAAAAAATCTGTCTCAACTCCATCGCTAAATATTATTCCATTTGTTGGCATTAATGATTCAATGGTTAAAGTTTGTTGCTTTTTTAAAAGTCCAGCTGTTATACCGGTTTGAGTTCTTATACTTTGAAAAGGCTCTCTAACGGCAAACAATAAGTCATTCTCGTTTAATGTGGGACGCTTTAGTTGAATGTTTTTTTCAAACATTCCTGTAATGCCATATGCCATATTAAAAACAGAGCTTAACCAACCTGTTGAACCTGCTTTTGTTGAAACTAAAAGACCACTTGAGGATTGCTCTTCTGTTTTGTGGTTGTATGAAATATTATACCTTGCCGAAACATGAGAATCAACTCCAATAAAAAGATCATTGAAAGCCAATAGCCTTTGTCCATCATTTAGCTTTGCTTCTGCAAAACTCATTGATTGAAACTGGTACTTTTCTGTTATTACATTATCAACAGCATTAATAAAATTGTCTGTATCAAAGGGCAACAATACTCCATCGTAACGCTGCTTATCTGGGTTTACAGCTATTATTGGAATTCCTTTTGAGTACTTAGCTGTATTTGCAACTAACCCATCTTGCCCAACAACAATAATTACATTTTTTTCTGAAAAAAGGTAGTTTGGTAAAAATGACCTTTCAACTACTTTGTTTTTTAAAATAACAGAAAGCTTGGTTTGAATTTGATTTAATGAATGATGAAAAGTGTCATGTTCAATAACGTAATCGTCAAAGCTTCCTCCTTGTCTTTCTATATAAAATTGGGCTTGTGCTTTTGTATTAAAACGTTCAATTAAATTTTCAAGCCTCGTTTTATTTTTAACGATTATTGCATATTCTACACTCATTTTTTATTGTTCTTATCGTTCAAAATTGAGTCTAATAAGTCGGGGCTAATATTTAGGTTTCCAATTTTATCAGCATTTTCAGCAAGTTGCCTAAACGCCAATGAAATGTTGAATTTGGGGTCGTTATTGTTGTTTAAAGCAGTCAATATTTTCCAATCAATATCCCTATAAGGTTTTAAAGTGGTTTCAATTACAAAGCCTTTTGTTTCTGCTTCTTTTTTGTCGTTTTGAGTTTTTTGTTCAATTAATAACTTACGCTGATTTTCTACAGAAATGTCTGCACTCAATTGCATTTCTCTTAGTTTTTTATTGTTTTCAGCTTTTTGTATATCTGATTCCATTTTCTTTTCAGCAATTTGTTTTTGCTTTTCCTCAATGGCTATTTCTGTGTTCAGTTCAGACTCTTTTATTCTTCTTTCTTGTTCAACTGCAAAATTTCTGCGTTCATAAATTGCTTGGTCGGCTTCTTGTTGCAACTTTTCTCTGGTTTCTGTTTCTAGTGCTCTTGACATTTCGGGAGCTGCTTGAATTGACAAAATACTAGCCCCTAAAATTTCAATGCCAAGCAAACTAATTGCAGGCGAATTTTTTAAGCCTTCTAAAATATTGGTTTCAATTTTTTTTGCTGATCGAATAGCTTCTTTTAAAGAAATTCCATGTATGAAAGCAGCCGTTGCTGTTTGTGCTTCATTGATTATTCTTTGATTCAACTTTTCAATATCATTTTTTTTATATTGCCCACTATCTGTAACTGTAAAATCTAAATTGTCTGAAAGTGTTTTGGGGTTGCCTATTTTATAACTTATTTGTCCTTGAATTGAAACAGATTGATAATCGTTGGTTGTTTCACTAAAAATAAAAGGCAAATCATTGCTACCCATGGGTATTGCAACAATTGAACTATTGGGTGCAAAATAAAAAAAAGAAAGTCCTCTTCCTTCCCTCACTACGCTTCCATTTTTATAATGAAGCACATAAGTCATTGAGTCAAATTTTATGTGTTGTATTCCGAACATGTGATTTTATTTTTTTATTGTTTGTACCAAATTTTTCAAAAGTCGTATCAAAATAACACAATTTTTTACACGAATAATCTTATGGATTACTCTCCTTTAAAAACAGGGGTTCTTTTTTCTAAAAATGCTTGTACGCCTTCTTTAAAATCTTTTGTATCGGCTGCACGGCGTTGCAATTTATCTTCATTCATTAACTGCTCGTGAAAAGTGTGGCTAAACGACCAATTGAGTGCTTTTTTGGTAAATGCCAAGCCCTGGGTTGGCATTTTTGATAATGTAATGGCAATGTTTTTACTTTCTTGTTCAAAGGTTTCGGCAGAAAAATATTTGTAAATCATACCAATTCTTTCTGCTTCTGTAGCTGAAACTTTATCGCCTAACATCATTAATGCACTGGCTTTTTGCCAACCAATTAATCTGGGTAACATAAAAGTTCCACCACTATCTGGTATTAATCCAATTTTAGAAAACGCTTGTATAAAGTTGGCATTTTCGTTGGCCACAACAATATCGCAACACAAGGCAATATTGGCTCCTGCACCAGCAGCCACACCATTTACAGCTGCTACAATTGGCTTGTCTAAATCTCTAATTCTATTAACTATGGGGTTGTAATGTTCGTACAAAATTCTGTTCATTCCTGGCCCATTGGGATCTACAACTTCTGCTAAATCTTGTCCTGCACAAAAAGCTTTTCCACTGCCCGATAAATAAATGGCTCTCACTTCTTTATTGGTTTTGCATTGGTCTAAAATTTCTTGGAACAAAAACGCCATTTCTCTATTAAAAGAATTGAATTTATCTGGCCTGTTTAAAGTAATGTATGCAACTGCATCTTTTATTTCAAATAAAATTGAAGACATATTGAATTAATTTTTTGTATATGGATAATGGTTTTTATAAAATTATATTTCAAAACTTTTTACCTCTTCATGAGTTAGTAAAAAATCGTTTACAGCATCGTATTTTCTGTCTGGAGAACTTATTCTATATAAATAAATAGCATCGTCATTTTCCTTTAACACCTTCATACAACGAAAGGTAACTTTTTTAGAGTCTAAATAATCTTCTAACTCTTTTTTAAACCCTTCGCCCAATTTATGAGTAATAATTCTATAATCTTTTACTTTATGAAATTGATTGATAAAATGTTGTACCGGCTCTAATACAAATAATGCAGTTACAACCATTGCAGTAACTACAATTGCCAATGTATAATTGTGATAACCAACTGCCATACCCAATGCTGCTGTTACCCAAATTAATGCTGCTGTAGTTAATCCATTTACACTAATGCCTTCTTTAAAAATTACGCCAGCACCAATAAAACCAATCCCTGTAACAACATTGCTAGCAATTCTATCTGGACTTACAACATTACTTTCTCTAGATAAAATTGTGTACAAGCAACTTCCAACACAAATTAAAATCATGGTTCTAAAGCCTGCAGGCTTGCTTCTAAACTCTCGTTCTAAACCAATAATTGCACCTATAATAAACGCTACAGAAACTTGTGCTGCTTCTTGAAAATAAATGGTAAGATCCATATTGTTTTAATTTATAAAATTGTAAAAAGTAAACAATTTTTTTTAATGACATTTAAAATAATCGAAAGGCTCTTTACAATCTATACATTGATATAATGCTTTACAAGCTGTACTTCCAAAATGGCTTATTAGCTTGGTATTGGTTGAGTTGCATTGTGGGCACTCAACACCATCTTCAGGTATTTCAAATTTTTTATTGGGGGCAGCAATGCCATATTGTTTTAATTTCTGTTTGCCGTCTTCCGTCATCCAATCTGTAGTCCATGCAGGAGAAAGAACTGTTGTTATGGTTGTTTGTACAATACCATTTTCTGCCAAAGCCAATTTAATATTGGTAGCAATCATATCCATTGCTGGGCAACCATTGTATGTGGGTGTAATAGTTACTTCTACATGGTTGTTGTTATCAATATTCACGTCTCTAATAATGCCTAAGTCTTGAATGGTAAGCACAGGAATTTCTGGGTCGGCTACTTCATTTAAAATGGTATAAATATGTTGTTTGGTTAGCATAAAATTATTAATGAAAATTAAGTTGAAAGGTACTACAAAATAGCCCTGCATTTGTTGGAAGAGTAATTTATGTAGTATGCATATTTACTACAATAAAAAACCACAACAAACTTGTTTTTCATTTTGTTGTGGTTGTATAAGTTTTATAAATGATTGTTCTTTATTGCCTCCAAGATCTGCCTCTTCTTGCAAAAACACCATGACCAGATTTTGCAACAGGAGCAGCCGATTGTGCTGAAGGTGCAAAGTTTGCATAGTTCATTTTATAAGGATGTTCTTCAATAAGAGGAATATTTAAACCAATTAGTTTGGTAATATCTCTTAAAAAAGGTCTTTCTTCTGCATCGCAAAAAGAAATGGCTATTCCACTTGCACCAGCTCTTCCTGTTCTTCCAATACGGTGTACATAGGTTTCTGGAATATTGGGCAAATCAAAATTGATAACATGTGTTAAATCATCTACATCAATTCCTCTTGCAGCAATATCTGTAGCAACCAATACCCTAATTTTTCCTTCTTTAAAATTACTCAATGCTCTTTGACGTGCATTTTGAGATTTGTTGCCATGTATGGCTTCTGCCAATATTTCATTTCTAAATAAATCTTTACAAACTCTATCTGCACCATGTTTGGTTGTTGTAAAAACCAACACTCTTTCTATTGAAGTATCTTTTAATAAATGTGCCAATAAAAAACGCTTGTTTGCTTTTTCTACAAAGTACAATTGCTGCGTAATTTTTTCAACAGTTGACGATACTGGTGTAACCTCTACTTTAATAGGTTCGTGTAAAATAGAATTGGCCAATCCTGCAATTTCTTTTGGCATTGTTGCCGAGAAAAATAAGGTTTGACGCTTTTCTGGAATTTTAGTAATAATTTTTCTTACATCGTTTATAAAACCCATATCTAACATTCTATCAGCTTCATCTAACACAAACATTTGTATATGTTGTAAGCTAACAAAACGTTGTTGCATTAAATCTAATAAACGGCCTGGCGTTGCAATTAAAATATCTACTCCACGTCTTAATGCATTTACTTGGCTATGTTGAGATACACCACCAAAAATTACAGTATGTGTAATGCCTGTATGCTTGCCATACGATGCCAAGCTTTCATCAATTTGAATAGCCAACTCTCTGGTTGGTGTAAGTATTAATACTTTTATATGTTGATGATATGCTGATTGTTCTTTGCGTTTTTGCAAATACAAATTTTGTAAAATAGGAATTGCAAATGCTGCTGTTTTTCCTGTACCAGTTTGTGCACAACCCAATACATCTTTACCTCGTAAAATATGAGGAATTGCTTGTTGCTGAATGGGGGTTGGTGTTGTATAGCCTTCTTGTTCTAGAGCCTTGGCTATAGGCTCAATTAAATGTAAATCCTTAAATAACACAGTATAACTTGTTTTAAAAATGAATGATTAATCTGCAACGTGAATAGTGCAAATTAATAAAAAAATATGCTCGACTACCTATGACTTGACGAGCTTTTGAACGGAAGAAAAGTTATCCAGTCTTCTAAGAAGGAGTATATATAACAGTTGCAAAAGTATGGAAAATAAAATATATGCTTTGAAATCTAAGTTTTCGCAAAAAAAAATCGGCTTTTGTATTGTACAAAAAGCCGATTTTAAATAAATATTGATACCATTAATCGTGCACCACCATAATGGGAACATGGCTATGAAATGCCAATTGTTTAGTATGGCTTTTTGTAAAAAGACTTTCAAACAAGCCGTGTTTTTGAGGAATTACAATTACCATATCGGTTGAATTTTTATCGGCAAAATCATTTACTCCTTCAATAAAATTGGTATTGTGTACAAAATGATATTTAGGTACATGCTCTGCAAATAAAGTATGCAATGCCATACTTTCGAAATTGGTGCCAGAGTAATCCGCCATTTTTTCATTGGTTTCTACATGCAACACTTGGAAGTTGGATTTAGCATTTCTAATAAAATTTAAAATATGATCTATCGGCATATTATCGTAAATATTGTTCATACTGCAAGCCAATACTGTGTTGCGTATTGGTTTAAAAGTAGCTTGTGGAGGAACAATGATTAAAGGAATTTTTACTTCTTTACTTACATCAATTGTATTGCTACCAATTAAAGCTTGTTCAATAGCATTTCCACCTGTAATACCCATTACAATAAGATTCGCTTGCTTTTCAATTGCAGCTTCTACAATTCCTTTTACTGGTGAGTTATAGGTTTGGTAGGTTTCAATTTCAAAAGGTACATATTCTATACTACTTTTTAAACTAACTAACAATGCGTCCAATGCTTCGGTGCTTGTTTTTTTAATATCATCTACACCAACCAACAATGGCACAGCCAACCCTCCATCAGATACTACAGGCAACTCATAAGAATGGTACAGTATTACTTTTTTTACTTGTAATTGTTTGCCAAGCTCTAAAGCATAAAGAGCAGCATTGTAAGCTGTTGTTGAAAAATCTACAGGAACTAAAATTGTTTGCATGATTTGTTTTTTACCGTATAAAAATACGTTTAAACTTTTTTGTAAACAATGATAAATATGAATTCTTTACTATTAAACAAATTAGGGCATAAAATATACTGTTGAAGTTTTTCATCAACAAAATATATTTAAAAAAATGAGTGTTGTTAGTTACAAACTTTGTCTGCACAACAGCTACTTGCAAAAGCTTCTGGCTTGGCCTTAAATGCAAAGCCCATTCCTAATATATAGCCCATTGCTTCTTTTAGTGCATCGTTGCTTTTAAAGTTTGGGTTTGTGTTTATGTCTGCATGTACTTCCATTTCAACACCATATTCAATAAATAAATCGCATAGCTCATAAGCAATTTCTATGCTTTTGGCTACCTCTACCAACATGCGTTCTTTTAAATGATAACGCTGTGTTGTTTTGTCGTTATGAATGTACATGAAGCCACCATTGTGCTCTCTTAAAAAAACAATTACTGTGGCAAATTCTGTATCGCTTCCTTTTACTTGGCTATCGGTGCCGATACAAACTTTAAGGCGAATGCCTTTTTCGGTTTCCTGTTTTATGGCTTCGGCTACTGCCTCTTTAATTGGCAGATTAATGGATTCTCCGTTAAACTTTCTCCAACGCATAATTTTTAGGTTTTTTGAAGTTAAGCACTAACCACTATTCGTTTAATAAAATTATTGTTAACAAAAGTGCATAAGCTAAAATTGCATGAACAAAATATTGAAAAATACTGCCTCTATTGTTTCATAATTTTTTTAACCAACCTAAATGATTGTGCATTGCTTAATTCAACAAAATATAAGCCTTTCGGAAATTTAGCAAACGGTACTTTTAACAACTCATCTTGCCCAAGAGTTTCAAAAAAATGTTGCTGTAAAAGTTGCCCCTTACTATTCAATATTTTTACCGTTAAGTTATTGAAGTTTGGATTTTTTATGTTTACAAACAATGTGTTTTGTACCGGATTTGGATACAATAAAATATCGTTGAAATTAATACTTGGATTAATGGTTTTTATAGAGCTGTTGTTTTTACTAACCAATTGTTTATTTGTATCAACCAAAACTGTATCGGCTGCAAAGCCAACATTTACCCATGTTTCATCGTTGTTGGCATTGCATTGTACAACAATTGTTTTTTGTTGTGTTGCGTTTTTAAACGTTATTGGTAAAGGCGTTTTATAAAATGTAACAGATGGATGAGATGTGGTTTGAAATACTTTTACCTTGGCCCAATTGTTTTTATTTTGTTTCCATTGAACATGAAAACTTGGATAGCCTTCACCATAAATCCATTGGTTAAAAAAATAGGTTAAATCTTGTTGAGCAACTTGTTCAACATTGCGTTTAAAATCGGCAGTTGTAGCAAATTTATTTTTTAGTAATGGATCATTCAAATACTGGTTCATTGCCTTAAAAAAAACACTATCGCCCAATGTAAAACGCAACATGCGTAAAGTGTAAGAACCTTTGTCGTAGCTCAATCTACCATTAAATATATTGTTCACATCGGAAGTGTCTTTAACAAAAACACTTCCATTGGGTTGAGAAGTAACATTGTTTAAATGAATGGTTAATAAAGCAGTGAGTGTTGCAGTATCGTATCGTTCAAAAAAATAATTGGAAGAAAAAGTAGCAAATCCTTCGCTAAGCCAAATATCTTGCCAACTGGCACATGTAATTTTATTTCCAAACCATTGATGTGCCAATTCGTGAGCCATCAGATTTACGTCGGGGTAAGTAATAAAAGAATTGGTTTGATGTTCCATTCCACCGCCCCAACCAAATTGTGTATGGCCATATTGTTCATTAATAAAAGGATAACCACCATATTTTTCATGCAAAATTTTCATACACTCAATTACTGGCTGTGTATTGTTTTGAAAAAGTGCTAAATCTTCTGGATATACATGAGAAATCATTGGTAACTGAACATTGCCCAATTGAATGGTATGGCTGAATGTAACAAAATTGGTTACCGAAAATGCCACTAAATAACTTGCAATTGGATAACGATGTTTATACACTGTTGTAGTTACATTGTTGTTGGTTGTAGCAGTTTGTTTTACACCATTGCTTGTTGCAGTATACATAGAAGGATGAATAATAGTAATATCTATACTATCAATTTTATCATCCAATCCATTTCGGCAAGGCCACCAATCTTTGCTTCCATACGGTTCACTCAAGGTCCAAATTACTGGCACATTGTTGTGTGTAGTTTGAATAAAAGAACCAAACCCACTGCTACCGGGATTGCCATTGTAAAAAATTGTAACCGAATCTTTTTGTTGTGCAACTAAGGTTGTATTTAACTGAATGCTTAATACATCGTTATTGGTTTGTACAAAGCTTATTTTTTGATTTCGGAAGCGTACACTATCTACTATTAAATTATTAGACAAATCAAGTGTAATAAGGTTTGTAGCTGAACTTACGGTAAAATAATGTGTTACTTTGCCATCAATAAATTTAATAGCAGGATCAACTTTCCAAGTGCAATTGCTGTAATAAATTTCAAAGTTGTTGGATGCTTTTGTTCTGTTGATTTGTTGTTTGATACTTGATTGTTTACCTTCTTGCATAGCAATATCGTTGCTACTTTTACAAGCATACTTTTGTGCATTTGCCATATTACAAAAAAATAAAAGCATTGCCATCCATTTCATTGTTTAAAGTTAAGAGTATGTACTATAAAATGATGTTGTTACAATTTGTGGTTTTTTCGATAAACGAAACAACACAATCTTAAACGTGTGCAATAGAAATGCAATACTTATTTTTACGCCTAGTAAAATTTCACACAGAAACAGTAGTATGCCTTATTTCAACCTAACCGATACATTAAATTTAATTTCTAAGTTCACTTTTAAACGAACCTGGAATGCTTATAAAGTATGGTTAAGTTATCAAATTAGTAAACTAACAGGTAAGCCAATACAATGGGGTTATCCAATTTCTATTTCTTTTGAACCTACCACAAGCTGCAACTTACGTTGCCCCGAATGCCCAAGTGGTTTAAGAGAATTTACTAGGCCAACTGGTATGTTACAAAAAAGCTTTTTTGAACAAACCATCGACGATATTCATAAAGAATTGTTGTACCTGATTTTTTATTTTCAAGGAGAACCTTATTTAAATCCAGATTTTTTAAATATGGTAAAATATGCCCACAATAAAGGTATTTATACAGCCACTAGTACCAATGCACATTATTTAACCGATGAAAAAGCAAAAGCAACTGTAGAGAGTGGATTAGATCGTTTAATTATAAGCATTGATGGAACAACACAAGATGTTTACTCATCGTACAGAGTTGGGGGAAAATTAGATAAGGTTTTAGAAGGAGCAAGAAATATTGTAAAATGGAAAAAAGAATTAAAGAGTAAAACTCCATTTATATTTTTTCAGTTCTTGGTTGTAAAACCCAACGAACATCAAATAGAAGCAGTAAAAAAATTGGGCAAAGAAATTGGGGTAGACCAGGTACGTTTTAAAACTGCACAGGTGTACGATTATGTGAATGATCCCAACCAAC
>ERZ724508.401-NODE-401-length-31362-cov-7.265084_pt1 | contig 31362 bp, 37 predicted proteins | sample MGYA00376041_ERZ724508 | MGnify/ENA primary metagenome ERZ724508 (study PRJEB28724, sample SAMN07190887) | wastewater metagenome | isolation source: effluent of sewage treatment plant in Hong Hong | place: USA: Christiansburg, Virginia | collected 2016-03-01 ...
TCAAGTTAGTAACTTTCCTACACTGCTGCTGAACGAGAAGAAGTCGTTGGAAATAAAGTCGAAACTGGCGGAGCAGGTCGAGTACTTGAAAGAGTACGAGACAACAGAGGACAAGACTATTCTGATTCCCGAGATAGAGATTAAGGACCCCATCACTGAGGAGGAGTTGAAGGAGCAAGTCCTCAATAAAGCTGCCTACAGCTTGTTACACCTCTCAAGCGGTCGTCCACACCCACAATGGAAGCTCATCCAAACCCGTTTCCAAAAGATGTTCGAGTACTACGAAGGAGGAGAGGAGATCGCCAAGCTTGTTGGAGTTAAAAAGCTCCCGGCAATTGTTTACTTCCCAAAGTCGTTGGTCAAGAAACAACTTCACAAAACCACTTTCTTCGAGCAGTCAACTCTTGAGGAGATCGTTCATGAAGTATCAGCGATGATCGAAGACTTCTCCATAACGCTTTCCTCAGATCTCGAAATGCAAAGGCTTACCGGTCTAACACTACGGGAGAGAAAACCAGCCACTGTGTTATTCCACTCCGAAGATCCTTCTCTTGGCTATCGCGTGCTTTCGAATGACGATGCCTACAAAGATCACCTTGTGTTCTTCCGGTACAGGAATCCAGATGCCGAAGTGAAGAAGAAATTCCAGCTCAAGAAGCTGCCTACCTTAATGGTGATGTACATGGATGAGAAGGCCGAGGAGGAAGTCACCAAGAAGGGTGAGAAGACCCATTAAGATGAACTGCAATTGCGTGTGGCTGTGTACAATGGTAACTACAACTACAATGACTTGAAGACATTCTTCGATTCATTGGTGAGCAGGCCCGCAGAAGACCCTTCTTCTGGTGCTCCTGAAAAAGAAGTCAAGGAAGTTCGTTCACCTAAGGCATTCCACAACCACTGTGAAGTTGAGCCCTGCTATCTGTTGCTTGTTGATGGGTCACCGAAGAACAAGGAGGCACTCGAGGGAAGTATTCGCACACTCAAGTCTATCAATAAGGCAGCAGCAGCCAATATTGGATGGATCGATGCCGTTTGTCATAGCGAAATTTTGGGAACTCTTGACATCCAGCAGGAAGATCTTCCTGCCTTGTTCTATATCAAGTCCAAGGGAACTCGATATGCAAGGCTCATCGGACGAGTATCTGAGGAATCTCTTAAGATATTTGTCGCCAAGGTTGGTGCTGGAAGGATCAACGAACGACCCATAGATGAATGGCCATTACAACAGAAGGATTGCGAGGAAGTGCACGCAAGGCTTGACGCTTTGACAAATCAGGAGAGCACACTGACAGCTGAATAACAAGCAATTTTGAATGAGATTCGGGAAGAAGAGGAACGTAAGCGGTAGGAAGCCAAGAAGGATGCTGACGCAGCAGAAAAAGCCAAGAAGAAACTAAAGAAGAAGAAGAAGCGGGTGGTGGAGTCGGAGGACAGCGACCTTTGATTGTTATTAACCGTGACAAATTCATTCACAAGCGTCCAACTGTTATGATCATCATGCCACTTCTAATCCGGCGATTTCGTTCTCACGGTGGATAAGGTCGGAGGCCTCATCGATGAGGTCTAGGATCTTGTTGATAGATTGGTTCCACTTCTCCAGCACCGAGTTCTCGTTTTGTGGTGGCTTGAAGTCTGATTTATATTAGGCTTGTACCTACGGTCTGCTCCAGGCGGTCAATATGGCAGGTGACGAGTTTTTTGTTCATCATTTCACACAGTTGCTCCTACGCATCCTCCTGGGGAACGGAGATGAGGTTGCCAATCCTTGGCATGGACAGTCTTTCGTAGCATTCGGACATAACCTTGATGTTGTGTTGAATCAGCATGTTACGGATGGTCTCCCGGTGGTTTGCGAAATTAAGGTACTTTTCGGTGTACAGCTCGAAGCGTTCCAATCCGTAATCGTTCAAATCGCATGATACGAGCTCACGAGACAAGAATGCAGATACCAACTGGTAAATGTGGGGAATGCCTTCAATCTCCTCGCTGTTGTAGAGTGCCTCCAATTCAGTCTTCTGCTTTTCGCTGAAAGGCTCAAGCACAAGGAAGCCAAGATAGTTGGCAAGTACGTCAAAGTAAGCGATGGAGAAGTCAAAATCGCTCTTCTGGGGTAACTCAATCTTATTCGTCTTCTTGAGGCTCTCCCAAAGGGTTTTATAGCACTTCGCAGTTTCATAGTACTTGTTTTCCTGGTTGTAGTAGATAGCCATGTAGGCGTAGTACCTCACCTTAAGATCGACGAGCTCGTCGTCATTGAGATTAGCCTCATTGATCTTCTTGCTGATGATGAAGAGTCGGATGAAGTCACTCCGCTTGATCATTATCTTCATCTGATACAGGATGAACTACAGCTTTTCACGTCGACTCATAGACCCATAGGTCTCCACCTGCACCTCCTGTAGAATCTTGGCAGCATCACTGATGTTGTTGGCATCCTCCTTGTTCTGCACAATCATCAATACTGCACGAGCGTACTCGACCTCCAGGAATATCTTTTTATCCGATACCTCCCTTACTGTCTCAACGATTCTCATGCGCTGGTCGTTGTCTTTGACCGATGGAAGCCAGCTCATCACAAGCTGTACCAACTCAATTTGCGCCTTCTTTGCTTGCCCACGTTTACCCATCAACGAGCGGATTATGTCGCACATGGTATCGAGTTGGTCTGCCTTGTAGTACAGTGTGGCAATCTCCTTCAGAACGGTGGCAGATCCCAGATGGTCATTGAGGGTTCGACAGTTCTTCTCCTTCTCGAGCAGCTTGTCGACTTGACGGTCCAATTCAGTCTTCTCAACCTCCATTTTCAAAAATATTTCAAATATGTTTGAGTACGCTGCACATTCCCAGTGCGATTTGTTAACCGTCGAAGCCATATTGTTTGTCGTCGGCTTATATGTGGCTTTACTAATTACAGTCGATTGGCTTAACGGAGCTCAGGGCAACCCATGAATCAGCAAAAGGTTCTTGGTTTACCCTGCCAGCCGACTTTCCGTATCGAGCTCCAAGCTTTAAAGAGCTCCTCAATCGCAATCAATTCAATTGGAAGTTGCGAAATTCCATTTCAATACCTTCGAATTTTCGGCTTTATATCCATGGAAAACGGTGAGGATGTATAAATTTCCAAAAGTCTTTCCGCGAATATGAAGCTCATCTGCCTCAGTGCTCTCGCTGTCCTCGCTCTCAGCTGGACCGACCATTCTGTTGATAGCGTAGGTTGTGTTGACGATGCTGGAGTTCAGAACGATGTTTTCGGTGACAACAACAACCTCGATGGTGACCAAAACCGCATCAAGGGAGACGACAACGATCTTAGTGGTGACGACAACAGGGTCAAGGGAGATGCTAACAAGCTCGTAGGAGACCGTAATAAGATCTGGGGCAATGTTAATAAGCTCAAGGGAAACGAGAATGCCATTAAGGGAAACAAGAACCAGGTTCATGGCGATAGAAACAATGCTCTCGGTCATGCCAACAAAATCCGTGGTTGCAACAATGATGCTAAGGGTAACCGCAACCAGTTTGATGGCTCTTGGAATCAGATTCAAGGAGACTCTAATGATGCCTTTGGAGATAGGAATAAGATCAAGGGAGTTGCTAATGGTGCTTATGGAAACAACAATCAACTGAAGGGTTGGAGGAATGTTGTCAAGGGAAACGACAACGATGCTTTCGGAAAGGAGAATAAGATCAAAGGAGAGAGGAATGGTGCATATGGCAACGATAATCAGGTCAAGGGTCGCGATAATGCTGTTGTGGGAGATGATAATGATGCTTTCGGTCGGGACAACAGAGTTAAGGGTGACAAAAACGGAGCCTACGGAAACGATAATAAGGTGAAGGGCTGGTCTAATACTGTTGCCGGTGATGAGAATGATGCCTTCGGAAAGGATAATAGGATCAAGGGAGACAGCAACGGTGCCTATGGAAACTGCAACAGCGTTGTCGGCGAAATCAATCGCGTCAAGGGTCACGAAAACAATGTGGTTGGAAGCGGCAACCAGATTCGAGGCAAGAGAAGAACCTGCTTCTGATCATCATTTAGCAATCTCATACATTTTGAAGCGTGGCTGAGTGTGCGGCATAGCTGGATATCCATGAAGTTTAATTTAATTCGATAATGTTGCGTTCCCTCCTTGCAAAGGTGGTTCGCCCACAACCGATAATTAGACGCAGCAGAAGATGGTTCTCAGACGACAAACCGACCATCAGGCCACGAAATAACAACCTCAAAGACTCCGAAGCTCGCACCAAGCCTATCAACCTCAGCGAATAATGTATATCAACTCCTATCCCAGAACTTGCAGTGCTGAGCACCATCGAGCCGTACTCAAGAGCGTTGCATCATATGCAGCGGGAGTAACTGACCAGTGCTCTTTCGTGCCTGCGTTCAACTGAAAACTAACTTCAACGAAAACACGAATAGCACCTCAACCTTCGAATTTACCTGCTGAACCGAAAGAGCATCGTGCTAAAAATGTTAAGCAGTCGGGAACTTGCCGCTTGCATGCGCTAAATTTTCTTCTCCAGTGTTGCGCTTAACGGGTACATGTCACCTGACAATCTGAAGCATCTATCCAATATGATGTTGGCCCAGCTATACCACGATTATGCTGGGGCAGTCGCTATGGTGGAGCATCTCGAGAGTGATGCTGATCTTCCCAAGTTCTACCTGCCGACCCTAAGGTTCTACAAATCAGTGGTTTACGGGCTCAGGGAAGAAACTATAGGCTAAGCCCTCGAAACCGTATCACTTATAGAGCCAAACCAGTCCACAGCAGGTACAAAACGGCTTATTCAGTCTATCTTAAGAATAATCTCGCATGGATATCGCTCTGGGCCAACCAAAATTCAAGACCCGCCGAGCTAAAAGATTCGTTGGAGCAAAGTTTGAAGCTATTCAAGCAAACCTTGCTCGATGCAGAGAGTACAGCACATCATGAAACATAGTGAACGATGTCGAGCAGATGGAATTTACTCGGGAGGCTGCTGCGGACTCACTAATCAAATACATCCTCGAGGCTCCGCTCAAGAATCGTGCCAAGCTCAAGCTCGACAGAATCCGACTAGCCAATCGTAACAGTCATGTCATCTGCATGAATATTGGCGAAGTGGAGATGTACCTAAATCATCACGATGAGGCTTCATTTTGGTTGCAGCTAGCAATGTACTACGCTGGGACACTCAACTAGTTTGATCGGGTGGTCAAGTCAATGGTCCTGACTGGACGTATTCTGGATGCAGGAGGGTTTGACCAGCGCGCCGAAGGAGTGTACTTGGACATACTGTTTAACAACTAGGAGCTACCCGATCATTCCAGGAGACACGCATTGTCCAGTTACGCAGAGTTCCTTCATAAACGCGGCCGGTACTACGAATCTGTGGGTTATTTCGAACAACTTGGACCCGATCGTCCAATTGACAGCATTCATAGCAAGCTGGAAGGACTATTACTTCCAGACTACGACTTTAGTTTTTGATTTTATCTCAATCCAAATCATGACGGCTTAAATCCACCAATCACTTCCGGCCAGCAAGTGATTCCCGATTGGTGGATTAAACCTTTCACTTTCTCTTCTTCCTTGTGAAAGATCACTTCAGGTTCAGCTATCTTCCCACTCTTGGCATCGTGTTGTCCTGCCAATTGGGTCTTGGTCGACCAGAAAAAAACATGATTTTCACCTTATGTCCCGCTCCCGATGAGTTGCGCAAAAGTGCATCGAAGTATTGCCTTTGTTACCAAAGGTTTTAGGGCATTGCTCTACAATGGGGGAGATGCCACGAGTTCTAGTTCCTCGTTTGGGTTTTTGATGAGAGATTTACACAAAGGACACTTTATTTCTGAATTGAGGGCATGCTGCTCTTCAATGAGTGTAAAGTACCTCCATAGGTTGTCTGGCGATTTACAGGCTGTGCACTTAATGTCGAGACTTCCATCCCTTCGAATATCGGCAGTGGTCAGCTGTTTGCTGTGAAGTAAGAATTTAGCGATGCGTAGTTCTACCTCCTTACGGTGTTTCAGGAATACCTGCCAAAGATCCGAATTCTAACCAGGGAATTTTTAATTAATCATCCACTTTCGAATAAGCTTGCTCTGGTAGAATGGGATGTGCTTACCGTTGTTATCAAAATAGGCACAACTGTAATATGGTGGCTATTTTTGACTTATTTCTGTGAGTTCCTTGATCATCCCAAGGGAGGCATGCTACTATCCTCGAATAAGCTCGCTTTCCAGATCCACCAGGAGGGTTTGATTGTCCATGGTGGTAACGAGTGCAGGTTGAAGAGTTCGGCGTTTGGTTCTGGCATCCAACAAGCTGAGAGTTTTTATGCATCCTCCCTCATCGGAGAGCAGGATATCTTTGATTTTTTTGTGCATATTGCGATTGACTTTCTTCGAAAAATTCTTCGCTGAGACACAGTCTTTGAGCCTTTCATGCTCCTAAAAAAGGTGTAGGCTTGTCGTGAGCTTCCAACCTCCTTCGACCTCCACCAAGTAGTTCCGACGGAGCTATTCCACATCGTAATACGTGCAGAGCACACTCAGCAGTGGTTGCAGCATGGAACTGAGCGGATCGAAATGAATTTATTCTTGACTGCCTTGGTGGTTTTGGTCGTACTTGTACACTAATGTCTTAGATGTCATGTCTTTTAGATCCTTGTTGTAAAGGACCCTGTTGAGTGGTATCGGCCGGTATGTTTCGCTTTTTGAGAGATAAACACCCACTTCCGGCGAGGTGTATTTCATGAAAGCCGCGAAGAGCTACCTCACCGAATGATCTCCAGTCTTTTTGAGTTGTGTAAGCACTGCATCCATGTTCGACGGAGAGCCACTTGTTTGTTCTTCAATGATCTTTGGTATGATCAGCTCTCCCGTGAACCTTTGCTCTGTTGTAGACTCCTACTTCTTCAATTAGGTCATAGATATGCGAATTTGTTATAAAGGAAGAGAAACACCACAGATACAGTCAATCCTCCTATCGGTAGAGCATTCCCACTGACTAGCTCAGTAGCTTCTTTCGTTGGATAGGAACCACGTGGGACTGGTCTTCGATATGCAGGTCACCCTCTTGAGAGTTTATTAACAGATCTTGGAGGTATGCAAGCTCGTCCAGGTTCTTGATGTATCTATGCTTGTGAGGCTCCTCGTGATACTCCAGATTCTCTTCAAGCAGGATTTCGTACTGGAAACCCTGATCGATGAGGCAACGCTGTCGAATGTTGCTGTAAAGAACCTCCTTCGTGTCCAGACTAACGAGTGTATAGAAAAAGGCATTGAACTCGTTGTTGGGGTTGTCCTTCGCTCGCATAATCCTACCCATTCTCTGTACTTCCTGTCTTCTTGACTTGAAATGCATACCCAACTGAATAGCTACGTTAGCGCAAGGTAAGTCTATTGCTGTATCGCCCACCCTGCTCAGGAAGATTACGTTGACTTCGTTACTCGTCTTGAACAGTTTGTAGATCTTCAATCGTTCATCACTGCTAACCTCGCCGTGAATGACCGCATACTTCAGTCGTTTCGCATAGTACTCCAAAATGTGTGGTCTATCACAAAAGACTAAGATCTTGTCTCCTCGGGATTCATGAGTCCGGATTAGGTACTGCAGTACCCGGTACTTGGTCGGGTTGCCTGTGTGCAAAAGCTATCGTCCATTTAGTATTTTATACTGGTCCGCGAAGGTTTAAGTCATCTTACATCGAATTTACACGCAGTAAGGGCGTGCAAGGCAGCCTTCAGTAACTAGGTCTTGCCAGTTTTCCTCAAAGAGTTTAGGGCCGATCATGTAAAACAAATTGTCTATTTTCTTATCTTCTCGGTAAGGTGTTGCTGTGAGGCCAATTTTAACATGGAACTGATAACGATGCAGAACCTTCTGAAAAGTCTCTGCGGGTAGTTTGTGCACCTCGTCGGCTATGCATACACCCCACTCAACAGATTGCGTTGCTTCGAGGATAGGGTTTGTGGTCTCACGGCTCTTTCCAACCATGGCATAAGTTGTCAGGAATATAACTGGATCCTTCTTATCGTAGCGATCCTTCGTCTTGCCTGAAAGTCGTACGATACGGGTAGCTGGGATCGTTGTCCATTTAAGTAACTCCTCCTTCCATTGCTCCACGCTGATTTCGTTTTCACAGAATATCACTGCGTTGGAACGAACCCTTTGCAGAATGAGAATAGCAACCAGCGACTTGCCAGCACCACAAGGTAGGATGATGAGCCCACTGCGAGCCTTTCCACCAATAATAACATTGCGCAGAGCTCTTTCTTGATAATAACGGAGCTTCAGTCCCGATCTCATCTAGAACTCCAACCTATGCTTGACTGCGGGTCCGTCGTAATCATATTCCTGGATCAGCGGAATAGAGCTGGAAATGAGTTTTTTAGTGACTGCAAAGTAGTCAGAACGAATCAGGTAGCGAGTCATCTTTATTGTTTGATAGTGTTCGTCTTTTGAAGAAAGGTCTGGGGCATCCTCTACTGGCACCTCTCCAACCCATTCGGGATTCTTTTGGTCGACTTCCATTTACATTTTGTCACTGTTCGTACCTTTCTGATTCATTTCTATCTTCAGCTCGGTTAAGTGCAGTCCATTTCGGATCACTACGTCCACATCCTAGATGGGTATCACCATGTCGTCCAGCATCAATCCAATTTCTCGAACTGTCAGCAGCTAGTATCTATTTCCGTTGAGTTGTAGCCGCACTTTTCCTGCGTAGCGCATGTACTCTCTGATCATCTGCTATAACGAACGGGGGAAGATTAGGTTCTTGGAGAGTCTTTTGATGACTCCGATGATCTCTTCGGCACTGTACTCCAGCACCATGGCAGTGTACAGCGAAAACTTCGTAATGCGATACTCGTGGATAAACTGGGGTCGATTTACTGGTTCACTGAAGGAAATGAGATAGCTGTAGATGGTCTTATAGCATGGGCACTGAGTGTAGACCAATAGGTTGTTGTCTGGCAGGATAAGCAGAGGCAGCTGGTCGTGGTTGGGTTTGTACTCGATCAGAGGGCGAATGGCACGTTTCTTACGATAAGGAAAAGGTTCAGGTTCGGCTGACTTTAGTCTCATCTGATTAATTTACACTCAGCTCGATTTGGCGGGTAAGCAATACATCTAATGTTCAGCTGGTCAACCTCGTTCAGTAGCCCGAAGAAAATAAATGAGATGATGTATAAATGCAACGCAGAACAGAGAAGCAAAGGAATCGAATTCCGAATAGAACTGAAAGACAGCTAGGCAGAAACAGGTCGCCTACTCCGACTAAGGCTCAGTGTAGATGATTGCGAGGCAGAGTTTGAGTCATTTGTGAAAAGCAATAGACTGACCATCAGGGAAAGTCAAATAATCAGAGAAGCTCTTGAGGAAGCAGTGGAAAACTGGCATACAAGAAGCATGAATCTGCGATCCCCGACAACAAACATCCTCGAATAGCTTCCAAAGACTGAAGGCGATTGTGAAGTTAGCATCAAAAAGGTATTGGACAACCGATAGGAGCCGAGACCAAGACCGTAGGAATACAGGACCTCAAAGCATACACCTCAACCTTCAAAGGTAAAGGACCAATTGCCTGTGAATAGCTCAGATCAATCGATCAAGCCACCATCGCAATACAAGAGAATTAATCCCGACGAGCCCATTATTCAACATACAAAGAAAGCCATCAGCATTCCCAACCGTGAGCCACATTCGAGTAAGTGCTTACTTCTGAAAGATCATCAGTTCGAGCCAACTGCTTCACGGCATACTCCCTACAAAGCTCCTTAACACCCTAAAAAGTTCCCCACTGAATCAACAGATGTTAAACTTGACAAGTCAAGATCCCCAAAACCGCTTTACAAACCTAAACCCACTAAATTGTACAGCAGTGACAATAGAACTGCTGTTGTTGCGCGACCTTTGACTCCAAAGCAAGTATGGGAGTGTCCTTAGAAGTAAGGAAGGAGATCTCCCGTCCCTGCTGAACATTTCTACCAGCCAAACAAAATCTAGAGATGCAAAAATCATAAATGTTCTGCATGGGAGAATAGCACTGAACCTGTTTAGGAAAATGAAACGAGAGTACCTCGACCAGCAGACTAATTCTACCGAACAGGAGACCACTCATTTGAAAGGTGCAGAATGCATGAGTGTCATGTTTGGAAGTATAAAACAAACCGCGGCGGACGTGACTAACCCACTGTAAACTTGCAATACAGCCCTATCAAGACACCCTGGTCACGTACGCTCCGGTAGAACAGGAAGGAAGCCGATTCCCTAAAAAAGCCAGCTCCACCTCTTCGCAAGTATCTGCCCAACCCGGAACTGAAAGCCTTTTACAACAACTTTGAACTGATGTGCTCGCAACTGAACAATTGACTGTGAGCCAGAGCCGCTGCAGCATCCATTACTTACATAATAATTATGAAGAACAAGTGCATTGCGGATCTCAAGACCTCGCATAGTCAGGAAAGCGAGATCGACGTGTTTACACGCCTTGAGACCAACTTCTTCGAGAAGTACGTGAGGTACACGCTCACCGATCACTTCAACCGTTACTTGCGCAACGTCTATGAGGAGCAGTACTACAAAAAGCTCTCCTATAAGGACAGCAAGACCATCGCCACGAGCCTCTATGAGGTGGTGGGGAACTTTCTTCTTGAGGAGCTTACCGGCAGCATCCAACAGTTCTTTAAGGAAAAGTCCATGGCGGTCGCCACAGGAGAATTTCCCACTGCGATAAAGTTCCTATACAGCAACCGAACACCCGTTCCTAACCTGCTGAAGGAGGGGGAGTTGGTGTACGTGGATGTCCGAATAAAGCTGGAGGTTGCCAGAATTGAGGAGATCCCCTCGCATGTGCACTCTCTCTTCCAGAAGTTCAATCTCGCCGATCAAAACGGGAGAAGTGTAGACCACGAACTCGAACGGCAACTGCGCAACTATAACAAGTAGTACTTCAACGTGTTTGTGGTGTACTACGGTGACATTCACTTCAACTTCAATGGTTGCAAGGCATACGAACAGAAAACTATCAAAGTAGCCGGCAGGCAGCTTAAGCTGAGGCTCTTTGTATTCTATATATCCAAGATTGCGCTGTTCGACACCTTCCGTACTACTAATAAACTCTCGGTGGATTGCATCAACGACCTGGCCATCAGCTTTTACGAAATCAAGCGAGAAAAGGCACGCACGAACCGACTGAAGAAGCTTCAGAACCGCACAGATGTGCAGCCCTAACCAGTAAAACACCACGGCGTGGGAGCCAAGACTGCAGTGGTTGCAGTGGGCGGCATCGTCGTGGGAATCGTGCTGGCCAAGCTACTTTTCTTTTGATATTTAGTCGGGAGCTTTATGTACAGGATGCGATCATACCATCAATCCTCGCTGCCACGCCGCAGCGCCTTCACTACTGTTTCCGAAATTATTGAAGTTCGGTGTGCTTTCGCATTGGCATCTTTTATCTCAGACTTTTTCTGGTCTTCTTTATTTGAACTCGTTCGTGTGAACACCGGAGTAATATACTTGCTCTCAAAAGCGTCCCATCTGCCCAGAGAGGTGTCCGATATGAACTGACTTTCTTGTCTTTCGGTGGGTTCTTTTAGCTCTGAGCTGTGAGGTGCAGGAGGGCCAACGTGACCAACTGAATTGGTACTTGTCCCCTGGAGCATACGACTTTGACGCATTTCGACTTATTGCATTTTATCTGCAGGTCTATCAGAGGAATTTCCACTGCCAATTCTGACTTCCTGTTGATTCTTTTGCTGGAAGTTTTTCATAATTGCTTTGAGAGAGACCGAACCACACATTGTAGTGAAAAGCACAAGCAGCAGCGTGACTGTCCTGATAAACTCCTTATTTGGAGACTGTATTTGAAGGGAAAGAGCAAAGGCTATTGCTCCTCGAATCAATCCCGCGTAGAAGCATATGCTTGTTTCTGTACTCGTCATTGGAAAAGGTCTTCCAAGGATGATGTAGAACAGCGGTAGGATATATACAGCAACTGCTCTGGATAGCGGTAGCGTGATAGCAACCATGATTGCCATGATAATTGCTTTCCATTGCCCAGAGATGGTCAGAATACAGATTCCTAAGTATGTGTACACGAAGGCTTCGGCTAGATATCCCACTGCATCAAAGGCAACTAGCGTCCCTTCTTGACTTTACTTGGACAAGTTCCGATAGCAGTAATGTCCCATCACAACTGAGCAAGTAAAGAGCGATATGATGCCGGAAATGTTAAGCATCTCACTTATGAGATAGGAAGAGTAGGCGGTAAGCAGAATTAGGCTGCTCTCCTTCAACGGAGTCTTTGTGAAGGATTAATTGAGCCGCAGAAAGTAGGTAAGACCAAAACCAAATACCAGACCGACGGCTATGCTGGTGACTAGCAGGTAGAGGAAGTTAGTAGCAATAAGTACTCCCTCCCAAGTCCTACCGTATTGATAGTTGTTACGTCAGTCCATTATCCTTGCTGAAAGAAAATTGACTGATAGAACGGAAGACAATTATAGCAACAGCATCGTTGAGCACTCCCTCCCCAAAGAGAACGGAGCTCAGCACTGGCGACTCTTCTTGCTGGGTATACCGACAGGCGTACTTTGATGAGCGACAGAGCAGTAACCGTATCGGTGGCACACAGAACACTGCTGAGCAGCATAACCTACGATAGACTTAGCATGTTCTCGAACATAAAGTGATTGAAGAAGTTGATGCATGCTGACAAGACAATAAAGGTGAAAACCGTGCCAAGAATGCCAAGAAAGCTGATCACTCCAAGGTTCTGAAAGAAGTGTGATTTGCGCAGGTTGTAGCCCGCTGCAAAGATAATCGGTGGCAGCACGAACGTAAAGAACAGCTCGTCGCTGAACTGGATTGACTGGTTGAAGACCTGAGTTAAGCAGATGCTACCAACCGAATGAAGATTGCGGTGAGAGAACCCATGATGATAGCAACCACGGATTCATGCAGGTAGGGCACCTAAGATCCATAGTAAGGATACCTGGCGGACTTGTACAAGCTGGGAGGTCCAAACATAGCAGCCCAAGATCATCACCACCACGAAGGTCTCAATTCCGAAAGCTGAGTCCATCGCCACGGACAATTATAAACGTGTTAATATTAGCAACCAGTATATTTTGTCCAATGACCCAGCAATCACATACCTAAGAAGGTTCGGGAAGAGATGACTGGGCATTTATAACCAACATACCGGTAGCCCCACTTCTGGGGGGAAAGCGATCGGAGAATCTGATCGTGGAGGAGGACAAGGAGAATGTGTCAAACTTCGAGCTTCCACCCATCCGCAAGACGAAGTCGGCAATCATGGAGGAAACATGCCTTGAAACCAAGCTCACAGGAAACCCCAACGTGCTGAATTTCCTCAAGCGACGCATTTCAACCAAAAAAGACTGAACCTGACTGTTGCCTACTTTAAGTGTTCGGTTTTTTAACATTCCAAGGCTGAATTCCAATATTCGAAGATACAAAAAGAAAGTTATTGTTTACCTAAGCACCGCTTCCCGAAGATATAAGTAAAGAATTCAAGTTCGAAGACGACGGCCGTCATAGTTGGACGCCTGATAAGAAAAATCTGAAGGAGTTAAACAAAGAGCGAATCTAGGCTGATAGGCCGAAGTATGGTATCGAAATGAGAGAATCTGAAGCTCCCCGAAAGATTCAACATCAGGGAGAACCATAGCCTCTAAAAATCAATAAGGCACAAATCACTATGTTACAAGACAAAGGGCCTGGAGAAGAAAACCCTGGCGAAATCAGGGGACCCCAAGTTGCCCCAGCTATCAATCAGTCTTCCCAAACACTAATATCTTTTTCCCCCTTCATCTTCTTTCAGTTGACCAGCCTCCCCAAACACTACCACCGCCTTTCCCCCTCTTCTTTACAGTCAATCAGCCTCCCCAAGCACTACCGCATTTCCCCCTCTTCTTTCCGGTCAATCAGCCTCCCCAAACACTACAACCTTTTCCCATCCAACTATCCCGGCCATCAATCTGGAGCAGTAACTGCCACCTACTTTACACAATCCTATTTTACCTGCACAGCAGTAGACGTCCAATGATTCGGAGTAACACAGCCCTTCAATCTAGAGCCCACAAACGTCCAAGGAATAATTCGATTAGGCAGAAGAATGAACGCTCACCCAGCAGGCGACATATGATAATTTAAATGCTTGTTTGATTGTTTAATGATGCTCTCAAAGAACCTTAAGAAAATAGGAAGGTACCAACTGCTGGAGATCATCGGTAAGGGTGCCAACGGCATAGTCTACAAAGGCCTCGATAATGAGACTGGACGCAGTGTGGCAATCAAACAGGTTGCGCTATCACAGGAACAGCTGAAACCGGTACAGTCAGAAATCTATCTGCTGAGAGAGCTCAGCCACCAGCACATCGTTAAGTACATCGACGTGCTGCAGAATGAGGACAACTGTCTGTACATAGTGCTGGAGTTCATTGAAGGTGGCAGTTTGGCAAATCTTGTTCGAAAGTACCCACTTCCGGAGAACCTTGTGAAAGTATACATAAGGCAGGTACTTGCTGGGCTGGACTACTTGCATCAGATGGGAGTTGTACATCGTGACATCAAGGGCGCAAACATACTGCTTACAAAGGAGGGCATCGTCAAGCTTGCAGATTTCGGAGTGGCCATTCGGCTCAACGAGGATCACCGAAGCTTTAGTCTAGCTGGAACACCGTACTGGATGGCACCTGAAATAATTGAGAGCAAAGGCGAAATCTCTACGAGCTGCGATATTTGGTCACTTGGATGCACTGTCATTGAACTACTCACAGGCAACCCTCCATACTTCGATCTCATGCAGTACCCAGCGCTATTTCGAATCGTCCAAGACGATCACCCTCCTCTGCCAGAAGTTTCAGAAGAATGCAAAGACTTCTTGATGAGATGCTTTAGAAAACAACCAGAGGAACGAGGCAAGGCGGGTCAACTTATCAGGCATCACTGGCTGGACGATGCTCCGACTGATAAACAGGTGGAAGAAGTGCCTGCTTATATCTCCTTCGAGATAAAGGATATGCTTCTGAAGCGTAACTACGAAGAACTTAGTAAGTCCCTCAACCGAATACCCACCAAACGGCTGATCTATCACAACCCACACTTTGTGTTGCTAGTCAGCGATAAGGAAAGCAGTTTACGCGCTTAATTTGTGCTGGAAATGATCAGTGGCGATTGGGAAACCTTCCGGTATGTCTGTAGCTTAGGCCTTCTGGAATCGGTGGTCAGCTTCAACAACTTCCAGGACACACGGCTATGCAAAACAGTTTCCCAACTCATACTTGAAGCCAGCCAACTTTGCGCTAAATATGTTGATCTGTCCCTGTTTATGACGATCTGTCTCAAACCATTGAGACGACTGCTCAATGTATCCCACGCAGAGGAGTCGCTACTAATAGAGTCACTGTCGAATCTGATGAACGAGGACATTTTGGTGAGTAGCCACTTAACTTACATCATTTGTAGGGAGGGGCTGCTTAACTGTATAGTTGCTTACTTTGGCAAGCACGTCCGCAGTAGTCCTCTCGAAGCTCTAAGGGCAATTACCCTCGCCTACAAAATATCTTCTATCCGATAGAGTCACATCGCGGCTTACTTTCAGCCGTGTCTGCAACATTTGGTGAGATACCTCGAGACTATTGATCATACCCAAAATCTGGGTCGGTTGATCAAGATAGTGTACAACCTCGCCAAAGATCACTCTATCGCGGACTAGCTTGAATTCCAAGGTATCATTCCAATCCTTCTACAACTATATAGCAAACTCGTCAAGTTGGAACTCAAGTAGGATATTATAACCCTAATCAGCGATATACTACGCGCATTCGATGCACTGACAACCGAGCCAAATCGACGCAATCAGTTCATTCAGCATCGAGGCTGCACAATTCTTTCAAATAGCCAAGCACAATTATTTTCTCGAAAAGACCTCGTTGATTCCGTGAGCACTTTCCTTAGAAAGCTTGAGTGATCTCACTCATCTGAGGGTGGTACCCCTTGCCGATCTGATTCTTTCCTTAGTCCTCGTAACTAGCCGTTAAGGCAAATCATTAAATTTGGTTAGCCTAAAGTTCGCGGGATGAGTTCAAGCGGCGTTCTGACTGAGTTTGAGAGATGGGTTGATTGCTTTTATGCTTGGTGGGGCAGCATGGAGCCAACCGTGCAACTCGATAGCACTGTCGTCGAGCATTGCGAGCAATCCATAAGAGTCATCCATACAGTGCTCAGGGAGCAAGCAGGGTTAAGCATTACCAGGACTCAAGACAGTCTCCGCACTGTTAAAGCCGAGGCTGATCTACCTGAACCTCAGACAATCAACTTCATTGACCGATCCATTGCATCGGCAGAAATATCCGACGTACTGCTACCATCCGATGAAGGAAGTCGTGGTACAACTCTCAAGCAGTTGGTCGATGCTGAAGTGCAGTATCCACAGGAATAGATTAGCCCTATCAGGAACTTCTCTTACCGTCAAAGAAGGAAGAGGTATAGGAAATACACTTTCGATGAAAAAAAAGAAGCTGTGGCCCAACTGGAGAATGGGGACTTGAGTTTGTCATAGCTCAGTCGCGAGCTCGGTATCTCCTCTCGTAATATTCGTCGATGGAGGAACCAAGGTCTCCATAGAAGGTTCCTATCAGGCCGAAGGGTTAGGGATCCAGTCTTAGAACGAACACTTAAAGGCTGGTTATTGGCCTGCTGGAAGAAAGGGTACGACGTAACCAACCGTCAGATCAAGAACTGCGCGCTCTCGATAACCTCTGATCCCGACTTCAAAGCCAGCAAGGGTTGGTTAGCTAAGTTCATCAATCGCTGCCGCAAGGAATATGACAGCGAGTCGTAGAACCGAAGCCCAAACTGACTACCTGGAGAGATTCGGAATATATTTTAACATTGTACACTAGCGCATCGATGAAAGGGCGCAACCTCGAAGCATCGCTATAAATCCTCCGGGAGATGGAGGATAAACTCATGGAAGGCATGTCTAAACGCAACCGACAGGAAAGCCGAAAGAAGGAACATCAGCACCACTAATCATCCTAATCCAGGCAAGCAGGGAACGATGAAACACCCAACCACGATAGGCTCAGCAGTGTCTGTTCATGTCAAGTGAGGCTTGAAAAGACTAAGACACGCTGCTCGGCTCACAGATAAGAGGTAGCCAAACAGATCGTCAACGGCTAGCTGCAAACCCTGAAGACGTAGAACAAGGAAATGCGAAAGTACATCAAGTTTCTGGAGAGGATGAATGACCAGCTTAAGCTGCAGATTCTCGACTGGACGCGGAAGCTACAACCAGAAACAACATGCTTACACCAACAATGTGGGCATTACAATCATGCGCCGAATCCCTTTCTTGAACCAGGAACGATAACGATAGTCAAACCAAAGAACCTATATTCCGACTTCGAAGGTGCTCTCTCCGAGAATAACTATCTAAAACGAATGAGTTCGATTCAGCAAGAAGAGATCGATCGACTGAGGGAGCTACGAAGTGCCGAGCGCGAGGAGTAAACCTTTAACGATATCTACCAGTACTTGACACCGCAGAGACACAAGTTTAAGTATCGGACAAATCAGAACCCGGAAGTGCTTCGCACAGACTACGACAGGAAGGGAACAGACAAGTCGGCGACAAAGGTCAAACACCAGCGTACAGCATCTTTACATAACATCTAACCAGGCCTCGTGTATGATCCTCGAAGTCGAAAGAAAAGCCGACATCACTGCTGATTGTCTTCGTACTTCACGGTTTCTGTCCTTACAAAACTGCACTAAACTTTGTTCAAAGATGTCGCCGCTAATTAATCTTTACGAGGCTTTAGGAGCGAGAATTCCCTTCATTTATTGGCCCAGCCAAGCTTATTCACAGTTTATAAATAATTAATTAGCGGAAGCCACCAAATGTGCTCCAACGAGTCTTACGCGCCGGTCTGTTCATCCCAGGAACGCATCTGTCGAACCTTCGTCGTGGAGGACGAGGAGGGCAACGAGCTACGGCGCTTTCAGATCAACATTGCGCAGTTTCTTTCCAGCAACGACGTAAACATCAGTAGCATCTTCTCCCTCATGACAATGAAAGGGCTTTCAACGGCAGGCAAAGACTACTTTATTCCACTCCTAAACATATCGTACTCAGTTGGCCAGGCAACTCTGATAATTCCTCTCTCGGAATTGCAGGAAAAGAAGATTTCAGTCGTCGAGCTCTCCAACATCGAATCCCTTGTCTCAGAGGCCTCTAGTGACCTATGTGAAGAGCACCAAACTCAAAAGAAGCATAAGTAGCCAGAGCGAGTGATTCGCTCAGTCCTGGAGAATGTTAAGCTGTGGCGGCACCTTCACACCCGTGATAAGAAGGTCAGCCTCACAGAAGCTGCTAAAATGGTTGGAATAAGCAAAAAGACTCTAGATGACTACTTCCTGCAACTTCGACTTGGCTAACTGTATGGCTTCGACTTCAAGAACAATCTTGACGAGAAGATAGGACTAGTTCGAGCACATATCCGCAAAAACGAAGACAAATCGCTTGAAGGCAACCTACCCAAAGCCATCCGTAGTTTCTAGCTTGTACGGGACATCAAGTAGTTGGAGTGCCAGGTGCTGCAGGAGTGCGAATCAACTCGTAACAAAGAAATGGGCTCTGAGGATGAGGTATTAACGGCGCATAACTACCTACAAGACCTCATTTGATTCGACTAATTCATAACTTTGCAATAGTGGCGAAGTGGTTGACCTGAGTCTCCATACGGGTTGTCCTTGCGAACATACGTTTAAATATGATCAGCTCTGGCCGTATCACTTGTACTTGTAGAAGCCGATGATGTTGGCATTCTCCCTGAAGCATCGTCTGCAGATGTTCATGTCGTATTTGCGGATGAGGCCTTGACGGGCAGTGCAGACCCGGCAGGCACGGCTGTCCTTGCCGTAGGTACGGGGGTGGGTGCGCCAGAGGAGGTTAGGCATGCTTGTGGAAATTATAATACTGAATATTATTTATTAAATTCCCAACCAATATTTCTTCAAAAGGGCGCCGCAACTCTCACTCCCTCGCTAGCCGTCAAAGAAGGTTCGGCCAAGTCGCAACACGAGCCAACAATATTAAAGTCAAAAAATGGACACGAACCGGAGCCGGCGTACCTCCTCGATGCTCGGTCGTGTATGTGGATCCCTCTGAAAACAGCTTGTTAGAAACTCCTGGCATTCTATTGAGAGAAATTGAGGAATCTCTGGGTGCTGCTGCTCCTATACTAGCCGTGCGAACTCGCCCAGCGTTTGGCACTGCTTCCTACGTTTAGGCCGGTGAGTACCAGGGATGCCTGCCCGTAGCCATTTCAATCACCGTACAGCCGAGGCTCCAAACATCCACCTTCTTGCCATACTTATGCTTCGGGCCAATGAGCTAAGGAGCCATCCAATAGAACGACCTGCATAAGCTAGTTTGTTACCCTATCGTTGATTCACAACATTCCAACTCAGAGGTTAGTTCCTGGTCGTTGATCTTTCCAACTGTCCTCGCACACCCAAAGTCGGCGAGCTTAATGTTGCCCTTGACATCGCTAAGGATGTTGTTACATTTGATATCCCTATGCACAATGTTTAGACTGTGAAGGTGTGCGATTGCTTCTACCAATTGTCTCGTGTATCTCCGGATCAACCGCTCCTCAAAACAGCCGAACTACCGCATGATTGAGCTCAAGCTTCCACCGACCATAAGCTACATGATAATGTGAAGTCCTTCTTATGATCGATCGATTCCGTGTACGGCGATGATGTTTTGATGTTGAAGCTGTTCCAGAACGGCTATCTCGTTCGAAGGGTGCTTGCTGGCTTTCAGGCTCTTTACGGCGATGAACTTACCCTTGCTGGGCCAGTAGGCCTTGCGGACAGTTCCTTATGAACCCTCCCCAATTACCTCTCCAAACTTGAACTGCGACAGGCATAACAGAGGCAGACTGCTATGCTGCACCACCAGACTGTGAAATGTTGGGGAGAGAACCTCATGCAACGAATCCTTCGTGCTTTCGGTGTTGGGCAACTAAGGTTTATTCTCGATGGGAGCAAGTTCGCCACTTTGCTTAGCTATTTTCGAGTAGATGTGCAGGTTGCGGTGAATCTATTTGATACGCTTGAAGTTTGCCTTTGGATCCTGCTGTAAGGGTTTGAGGCCCAGTCGAGAAGACTTGCCTTCTTGCTTTTAAATATTGTCTCCAGTGTCGTGCAGCACCTTCGAACGCTGAAATAGATTGTGTGGAGGGACGCGTTATGTCTGGAGCAACCGCCTCGCCGAATCGAGAGGCGGCATTACCATGGTATCGGTCAGCTTGCGGTCCATTTTATATAATGATATATGTTTTGACCACACAAGAACATTGTGGTGGGTACTTCACGCCTGTCGCTTACCGATTTCCATCGCGAAAACAGAAGTTAGTCGAAGAAAGAATGATAAGAAGGGATTTCCGTACAACTCACTACTAAAGAGGATCAATTAGGCATTGGCAGGTTGATGCTCTTTGGTCACAGCTTATAATTTAATTGAACTTCTTTGGTAAATGGACAGTAGCAACAAAGGAACCTACCTCATCACGAAGCAACGTGAGATGAACGAGTTCTGTATGGAAAAGTGCTTGGGGGATAACCTGAGACAGACCCTATCAATCCGCGAGGAAAACTGCTTGAGTACGTATCAGCAGCCAATTAGATTACTGCAGTTCCAAGATCATCAATGCCTACTCACTGATGTTCGACATCATTGGCAACGGAGGACTGTCCCGCAACGAAGACGCACTGCGCATGAAAGGTCCCATCTGAACCTGTTGTTGTATTCACCTTCTCTGTACTCAACGCTCCGCTTCTCGACTGAATCTCAGCCAGCATATCCAACACAGCCATTTATTGTTGTTTGAGTATTTAATCAACATGAAAATCCTTTTTGCAGCAGTAGCGACCTTGCTACTACTGACTCAGCTGACCCACTGTAAGGAGAGAGAAATACGTTCGAAGAGCATCCTCCTACCGATTAGCCAAAGCTCACCTGAACACCGTATCGAGTATGTCACAGAAGCTTATGGCGGGTGCTATCACTGGTCGACTAACGAACCAACAGTGCTAAAGGTGCAGGGAATCGTCACCAGTAACAACTGTGAGTCGAAAGCAGTGTTGATGCTGCAGCATGATGGAGCCTGGGTTTCACCGCTTAGCATCTCAGCGAAGGATCGCGATTCGGAAGATGTAGTTCGCGCAGACGTAAGACTCAGTCGCATCGCATCTATCGACATCGTCACGAAGTTCAGAGTGATGAACGTTGGACAGGTGGTTGAATTCTACGTCTCGGGATTCGACTCAGAGCACAATACTTTTAGTAGCCTCAAGGGATTCAAATTTGAGTGGTCGATTGTACAGGATGACGCTGTGGTGCAGCGTGTGAGTATCCGCGACTCGGGCATTCACCAAGAAACAAACTACCGTAAGGACCTGTAAGGCCTCGGTCATCAAACTGACATGTTTGTCCTGAAGGCTCTAAAAATTGGACAGCTGAAGCTACGCGCTAAACTCAGAGAACCCAAGTACGAAGGAATTCAAGCTGAGATTGTCGTGTCAGTACAGGAGAGGTTCGACATCAATCCGCCTTCACCAGTATACCTGCTTGCAGATTCCAAATTCAAGTTTTCTTTGGTGGATTCAAAATTCCAACGAATTCGAATGCCGAATACTAACTACCGGTTCGATCTGACCAACAAGGACTACACTTTGAGTTCAGAGCTGGACATCAAAACACCTGTCCTGGATAGCGAGACTAAGATGGTGGTGGAGGATACCCGAACCAACCCACCTTACAGCAACGAAGTCGAAATCTATTCGTTTCGACCAGACGAGATCGTTATTCGAACTCGCGAATATATTGTTGCCGGAGTTGAGTAAGCCTTTGTCGTCGAATTCTATCGCGATAAACACCTGCTCCTGGGAGTGGTTGACTATGAAATCACCAGCAGCGATTTCATCATCAATAGGGATAGAATGACACTGCTGAGTCAAGACAAGAAGCTTGGAGTCATTCGAGTACGTTATGGACTACTCAGTACTGAAAGGAGTTTGGTCGTGAACCTGCCTCTGAAACCTGTGTTACTCGGCGGAGATATTGTGCTACCCATTGGCCAGTAATTCCCACTTCTCGTCCTCGGAGGCTCCCAGGAATACATCTTTAAATCCAACTCTCAGAACATCGCTACAATTGACCCTGCAGGGCTGATTCAAGCCAAATAAAAGGGCAAAACAACTATCTCTGTGATTGATACTAAGGACAGCAAGAACAAGCTGGAAATTACTCTTTACGTTGAAATCATCAAATCGCTTCGAAGCTTTGAGGAGCGTAAAGAGGTTCCTTTCAACAACTAAGGCGACATTATTGTGGTAGGTGAAGGAGGTCATGGCCGTCAATTTACTCTGTGCGATAGCCTTGAAGTCGGTTTGGACACAACAATGAACACAAATTTGAAGGCTGTGAGGATCGATCGCGATGTCCGATCCATCGCGAACGGGCTGAGAAACTAAACAGCGAACAACGCTGAGCTCAAAGCAGCTTTGGGGAGACTGAACACACTACCAGAGAACTTTGATGTCACCAAGCAATTCTCGAAATATGTCTATGCTCAGGAGATCAATACTGATGTTTTAAACGACCATATCCAACGGCTCAACAATTACGGCATTTGTGTGGCGTTAATTGTGAAGGGAGAGGCTATCAGGGAGCAGGCCAACAAACTCAAGCACATCAATTCATCGATGACGAGCCCTGAATTCCTTGTTCAAGTGTATCCCAAGATCCAGACCCTTGGCATCGATCCAAACATTATGGATCTGGTGATGACACCGAGAAGCAGCTACCACTGGAAGGTCAGAGGTGGCCCCAACAAGTGGGAGGGTAGCTTTGAACCAACAATCTACCTTAACGATCGTCAGATAAAGAATGTAAACTAGCTGTCTTTACAATGCAAAGATAAGGTGGAAACGATCCGTTATAGGCTCAAGATCGCCAACCACCCTACCAACAAACTCTTACGTCCGCAAATCGACGAGTATCCAATTGCTATCTTGTGCAAGTTCCCAAATGAAATTCGATTGCTGGCTCCCAACACTACCCTCGAACGTCGATCTTTCTACCTCACTAGTCTGAAACCGTTCGAGTTGAAGGTCGAAGCGTATGATGAATTGAATCAGAAATTCCTCGACAACTCTAATCTGGAGTACACATGGGAATTCGACGGCGTCACCAAGCTTTCCAATAATCCTTTCAAGTTCGAGCTCCTTTCTTCGGATACTCATACCATTAAAGTGGCCAGCATGAAAATCGAGGGTCGTCCAGAACTGACATTCCCGAAGGTCCGTGATGAGATCGAGATCAAGACAACAAAAAGTTTCTACCCAAAATCTCAAGGGGGAGTTATTGAGCAAGCTAATTTACTGGTCCACCCATCCAACAAACTAATTGTCGACATCATGGACGGTTCGGGACAATTCACAGTCCTATGCATTGATGATATCTTGAAGTGCACCTACCATGAAAGTGGCAGGAGGATCGAAATCACGCCGATCAAGTCTGGCGAAACTTCCGTCAGAATCATCGATAGCTTTGTCTACGGAACTGAGACGAAAGATATCAAGATTAACGTGTTGGACCCTACTTGGATGACGCTCTAAAGCAACATCACCTTGCTATAGGAGGGATCTTTCTGTAAGATTAGCGCCACTGTCCTTGGTCAGAACCACCAGCCAATCGATGTGCACCAATTGAAGTATCTGAGCATTAGGATAAACTCTGACTGTAATGCCAAGGAGATAGAAAGAACTTCCTCGAGTGTGACATACCAACTCAATCATAGAGGTTCCTGCCAAGTATATGGCCATATCGATGGAGTCAGTCGGGTAGGAGAGCCAGCTCACCGTTTGGACTCTTTAAACATCGTTCAGCTGGAAGTCTACAAGAAGTTTACTGTCAATATGCTGGATCTCAAAGAGACTTTAGTCAATGGGGTACCATTCCTCGAGGGTAGGATGAACATTGCACTTGGATGCGACTCTTTCCTTACTTTCAGCGGCGGACCAGAACACAAACTCGATGTGAAGTACACCAACACTCCGTCTGGTATTGTGGCAGTGCAGCAGCTCCACGATCGCGCCTATGAGTTCAAGAGTCTTTATGAGGGTGAGACTTCTTTCAGACTCACTCTAATAGAGAAGAATGCAACCATAAGTGAGACGAACATCAGGATATCAGTGAGGAGTATCACTGGCCTTGAAATCATGGGTCTTGTTAATGGCAAACGAGATGTCCACAACGGTGCTGTAATAAGATTGGTTCCGAAGCTCCTTATCGGTGACCATAAGGCAGCTGATTCCTTCTGCCCATTAAGCTACGAATGGAAATCAGCCGATAAAGACATCATTAAGGTGGGTGAGTGGACTTCCAACGATGAGCGTTACGCCAATTCTGGAATCAACATTACCGCTATCAGCAAGGGCTCTGCAATTGTTGAGCTTATCGCGAGATTCCAAGGAAGCACCAAGGAAATTGGCAACTCCAAAGCCATCATCAAGGTAGTCGACTTTGTTGATGTGACAATCCCAACCTACATCAATCAAGAGAACATCGCTCCAAACTACCTGGTGCTCCCACCACACAGCAGTTACAGTTTCCCGACAGACTACAGAGTGAAACTCGTGTCTCCATGCGACAAGTCCATTAGTGCGAATCTCAACACCATCGAAACTCACGACGATAAGAAGTCATCAGCAGTTCAGATCACCACCAATAATGGAGACGATGCTCCACACTACCTTACAGTTGTGGTGAGCCGTATTCATTCCATCTTTATGGATAATCCCACAGGAGTGCTCAACCTACAAGTCAATGGAAAGACAAAAGTACGCTTCTATGTGCAAGATCAGCATGGCAGACTGTTCCCCAACAACGTTAATGGAGTACGCTATCTGCTGAAAGTTTCGAACCCACATATCCTCACAGCCGACATCACTGAGGATTCCCAGTATATCGAGCTGAAAGGAGTTAATAATGGTTCATGCCAACTCATCCTCACAGTTGAAGGGCTCGACGACTATGACGTGATTCCCATCAGGGTAGGCCACCTCATTCGACCTTCCTCACCAATATTTGTGCACGAGGGTGGTATCATCCAATTCGAGATTCAATAGGGAACTGGAGAATGGGAAAGTACTTCTTCTTCAGTCGTCAGTATTGATAGGTATACCGGTAAGGCCAGGGCACATAAAGTTGGCAACGCAGAGATCATATTCCGGTCAGGCATGGTCCTTCGCAGTAAAGTTACCGTTGCAGAGGCAACTGCCATTTTCCAAGACTAGACTGAAAAGCAAACGGCCTACCAAGGCACTTCCCCCTTCAACATGTACATTGAATTACTAACTTAGAACCTATCACGTGATTTGGAGACAACCTTCCGAAGAACTACGGCACAACCTAAACAACCCGTTCGCGCTTATCAACCACAACCTTGTGTTTAGCTGCGAGACTAAGTCACCCGACTGGTTTGAAGTCTATGGAGGTATCTCCACCAACGAAGATGGTACCCAAGTGCCTTACTGTACTGTAAGCATTCGAAGGAGCCCACCGAATTCCAAGATTCCTGCTTCCCTTAGCATTACTACTACCCTATCCAGCAAAGAAACTAACTTCGTGCTGATAAGCGCGTTCAACTACCCCTACCACTTTGAATTCGTCATTCCAGAGAGTTACCGTTCGCTGGAACTCAACTCAGAGTATCCTTCTGCAAACATTACCATCGATACTAACGAGGAACTTCTTCTTGCTGATTCTGAAGAATTCGTGGAGGGTCACTACAACAGGGAAAACCGGCAGCAAACCATCAAGGTTGACTTCACTAACTCCAAGAAATTTTTCAGGTCGTCCCTGCGAATCCGGAACCCCATTACAGGGCAACATGAAGCAATTGCTATTCGTTATGACCCCGAAGGTCGTGGGAAACCTGCTGATAGTAGCTGGTCACAATGGAAACTTAACTGGACCGACTACATAGTCGGTCTCATGCTCATAATCCTAATCCTAGCATTCGCCAACTGGCAAGCCGAAGAACGACCCAAGACTCTGTGATACGCATCAAGTTTGTTTAGGATATAATCATAAATGGAGAAGTCGGGTAAGTTGGTGGATCTTAGTCATACTCTGGAAAACGACATTTCAGTGTTCCCGGGGATGCAGCAGCCCTGCATCAAGGGAATGAAATCAGTAAGCGACAAAGGACACTATTATATGATCAGCGACATCCACATAAACTCACACCATGGGACACATATGGATGCTCCATGCCATTTTGTCGACCACACTTTATCGGTCGATCAATTACCTCTCTAACAGTGCTGTGGAAGAGCGAAGGTCATCTCTCTGGTGGATCGCTCAATGGAGGACGTGGAGAAAGAAATTAGAGAACTCACAGGAATCGAGATACTTCTGTTCAAAACAGGTATGGGAAAACACTGGAATACTCCAGTTTACCAACAGCCCTTCCCTATGATTAGCGCACAAGTGGCCCGACTCATTGTTGAGAGAAAGTTCAAGGGAATTGGAGTGGATTGCCTGTCCATTGACCTTATTGACTCAAAGGACTTTGAAGTGCATCGAATTATCCTTGGAGCAAATCTTTACGCAATCGAGAATCTTGCCGACCTGAGCGAGCTAGAGTCAAAAGAGTTCGAGTTTATGTGCTTCCCTCTTAAGATTGGAGGATGTGATGGATCGCCAGTGCGTGCTGTCGCTCGCCTTCTATGACCCGCCTAACCGTTATTATATTTAACAGTGTCATGGCGTAACAAACTCAGGGTCAGCCGAGCACTCCCGACGACGATATACGCAAGACGATATAGTGTTACTCCTACCGGTTGGGCGATCGTATTGGGCAAGGCTTTTCAAGCGTCGTCTACCGCGGTCACCATGACTAAACAAGTACCTTCACAGCTTACCAGTAGAGTAACCAGTCGCCGTCAAGGTTGTCGACTTGAAGTCGCTTAAGGATGCAACAGCACATGAACTGCTTCGTTCAGAAATCTCAGTAATCAAGAAGCTTCGTCATCCAAATCTGCTACGCTGCCATAGTGTACTAATGACTGTGAATAACTGCTACATCGTGACTGAGTACTGCAGTGGTGGCGATCTAGCAACATACTTAAAGCAGCGTGGACGTTTTTCTGAGAAGGAAGCTATCGGATTCATCCGCGACATAGTCAACGGCTATCTAGAGCTGGCTCATCGGAACATTCTGCACCGGGATATCAAACCAGCAAACATCCTGCTGGCTGAAGGCAGCTGCCGTATCGCAGACTTTGGATTCGCAAAGTTCGATAGAGAGCCTGGCCAACGAGAAAAGTATCATGTGGGAACACCTCTGTACATGAGTCCGCAAGCACTGACCTGCAACATCTACTCCACCAAGAACGATATCTTCTCCTTGGGTGTAATGTTCTTTGAATTACTGCACGGCTACACCCCGTGGCAGAACTGCAGAACCTAAAAGGAACTTCTCGCTAAGATGCTCGCCCAGCGTGCCGAATTCAAAGTGAGGATCGGTCGCGACCTTGAACATTTAATCATGGGCTGCTTGGAGGTATAGGAACGCAAGAGGCTGGATACCTTTCAAATTTCCTAACTTCTCACGAAGGTGCTCGAAAAATAGAACTACCTCAGGAGACTGGATCTGCCCAGTAAAGAACAAGAATATCGCAACGAACCCCTACTGAAGACCTTCATCAACCTGAACAGAGTTCTCTTTAAACTGCTCCCGAGGTTTTAAGCACTGAAGTGTTAGGAGGCTACTAAGGCAACAATACTGAGCTTCATGCTGAATTGGTTGGGGCTTGCCGTAAAGGCACTTCATCAAATCACTGAGGATCGTCAGGCTGCAGAATTATTAGGCTTGAAAGGCTATGACCACTACATTACGACTTCGGAGTGGCGGAAGGTTTCTCAGGTAATCCGCGAGTACTACCAAAAGTACACGGCCTTTGTGTCGGAGCGGCGCCCTCTTTTACAATTCCACGCAGATAGCTTAGAGGAGCTCTACGAAGTGCAACTTCCCTTATTCGGTAAGGCAATAGCCGAAATCGAACTTGACGTTGGCGATGAACAGCAACCAATCGCGGTGGACTACTTAGTTTCTCTCGTGCAGCTGGCGACTCTCCTCAAGGAGTACCCACTGGCAACGCTGAGCGAGCATCTCCGACTCGAACTTCTGATGGAGGTGTCGCCGACGCCGCTGGCTGCCAGCGACCTGTAGGAACTGATGTATAAGCGGGCGACCATCTTATCTGCATATGTTTGAAGTGCTCGTGGGTCTAATGTATGTACTCAGCCTATCACGCAGTCTTGCTCTGGGGCTTGTCCGGCAGCACGCGGTTCTACAGGAAGGCCGATATCATATCATAGGCGGCCGCCGGTTGGTCTTTCGGTACCATGTGTCCAGCCAGCTTGAACGTCACCAGAGTGATATTGCGCAATTTCCAGATCATACCACCCACTGCATCTTCGTAGGTGTGCTTGCCTAACACCCACCACTCCCTCCACGGTTCGATGACGGGTAGACTGAACTCCTCGCGGAATTTCTCTAACCAGTAGCGAGTACCGGTTAGCGGCACATCAGCATCCACATCACCGGAGTATATCCACTGCATTAGCAAAGATCGGTACCACACGATAGCCAGCTTTAAGCAGGCCAGGGTAGAGATAGTAGCTTGCATTCTCGTTCATGCTGTAGTTTTGATAGAGACGATCGTTACAAGGAGCCCATGTTGGGGCATCTGGACGGATATGCAGTAGTTCTCTATGGATACCGTTGTTAAAGAAATCCAAAGCTCCGACCTGGTCATCGCAGTCTAGATCACCTCGCAAAATCTTTACCCTTCCGGACTGGTAGACCTTGGTCTTAAGTTATTTACTCTGGCTTGCCCCGAAACACTTACCATAGATGTTCAGAATCGATGTCTTTGTGCTATCAAAAAAGGTGTCCATTCTGTCACGGATGCCTTTGCAATAGTCAGAATTGTATGCGAGTACGCAAGCTGCTCTCATTCGATCATACTCCAAATCAGTGTAGAAACCGTGTTTGTACAGGAACTCATACTGATGAAGCGAGGTACCGTTGGGACCCGGTGTATAACATTCACTGGGGTCAGTGCAAGCGTTTCCAACAATTATACCCTTCAGGTTGATGGGGAGCGAAGAAGATGTGCGAGTATTGTAGAAGTGGATGGCTTCGGCGAGGTGGGGGACATAGATACCTGAATAACTTTCCCCACTGATGTAAAATTCATTGCTTCTCAAGGATGGGAACTTTGCGTAGAAGGTAAGCATAGCCTGAAGGTTCTCCTCACGAACTGTTGCATCACTCACGTTGACGGTGTTACCAATGCTAAACCCAACTCCTCCGGGTGATTCGATATAGAGCAGGTTGGCCTTGCGGTTCCAGCTGTATGGGTTCTCAACCTTGTCTGTGGAGTTTTCCTTGAACTTGAAGGGACCGTTCTCGTAGGACATGCCGATAAGACTTGAACACCCCGGACCTCCATTTAGCCACAGCAACACAGGGTCATTGTCAGGGTCATGCTGTGAGGGGAACAGTACGTAGTGAAAGTGACTGTTGCGTCCGAATGACAAGTAGCCTTGGTTAGTGTAAATTCCTACCGGAGTACCAGGTGGAGGTAACACCAGGAAGCGGTAGACCCTGGACGATATCCTCGGTAGGGCCGTCGAAGGCGAGGGCGATTGCTGCGAGTGCCACCAACAGCACGAATCCTGCGCGCATATGTTGATATTATAGCTGGAAGGACTATTCGTTGTGTGCAAGACGATAATAATAAATAGAAATGCTGCATGACCGAGGAAAGAAGACCCGGAGTTACGTCAGCCTGCAGAAACAGCTTATGAGCAAACTTGAAGAAGTCGCTCAAATCGATAGCAATCGGGAATTCGACTAGCTGGGCTTCCAAATGGTCTATGAAGAAGCCTCACAACAGTTTCCCCCACAGGATAACCTCACGGGGCTTATTCTCAGAGCCCGCCAAGTCGTAACTGATTGGTTGAATGCAGACTGAAAAGAACCAGCAGAAGCTTGCCGAGGCGAAGAAATCGATACGCAGCGATAAGAAAAATACGTTTTTGACGGGAGTGAACATCTACCAACCAGAGCGTGAACCAGAGCTAGAAGCATAACCAGTGGAGGAGCACCCGATGGACACCAACCTCCTCTATGAGGTTTCATCAATTCGTACCGACGATTTGTAGGAACTTCGCCGCATGATCCGCGACACGGGCGAGCGTTTGGATAGCTACGGTCGTGATGTACAGGTTTCTGAATACGAAGCTAACCAAAACAAAGTCGCAGGTGATTGATGCTGCCAACCGTTTCGGAAAGCCAACAAGCAAGAGTAGTCTCAAAGTACGTTCCAATCGTTATGTGGAAGCGTTACCACGTATAGAGGAGCGTCTCACGGCAACCAAGCGGAAGTTTAGCTCGACGAAAAGCAAGCTGAATCGACTCCCCTACTGAAAAATCTATGCTGTGACGAGTGTCATTTGTTACCGGGGTCATGAAGTCCTCTGATCCTTCTTGCCAGCATCATATCCTTAGCCATGAGGGTGACCCGTTTACTATGCAGCGTACACAAGTAGCTGTCTTCGAACAGTCCTACCATGTAGTCCTCAGCTGCAATCTGCAACACCTGCAGTGCTACGGTGGTCCAGCGCAATTGCTCTTCGGAGACGTTGTCAGCCACCTGCTTAACTACCTCTTGGAAAGGACGCTTTTGAATTAGCGTTTACGTTGACATCTGAAGTTTTTTGATTTCCTTCAGGGCGACTTGGCCAGGTCGGAACTTTCTCTTTCGCTGCTTCTCCTTCTGTGCGAAGGTATTAGCTGGATTCTTGAAGCTCTCTTCTCTTCGCTCCTTCATGCGTGAGCGGGATGGGGCTACGGCATCCCTGCGAGTGACAGGTACTGAATCCGACTCACTTTCAGGCGAGGAGCTCAGATGTTTGCTTTTACTCTTATTTGTATTGCTGTTGGTCTTAGATTTGCTGACACTGGGCTTCAGCGACTTCCTGCTGTTCATGTTCGTTGACCAAATTAAATTATTTGGTCGAGGCTATTCGTAAACTCAACGGTATGTCTGAGTTGGTGGCTGTGGATTGACTGTCAACTTTAACCACTATTTTTTCACTTCAATGCCAGTCCTTTACGACTCCAAAAAAATATTTAGAATTTGCTGCAGTTTTGGATGTTCATTGCCTTTCTCGACGAAATTA
>ERZ724508.402-NODE-402-length-31321-cov-5.476492_pt1 | contig 31321 bp, 41 predicted proteins | sample MGYA00376041_ERZ724508 | MGnify/ENA primary metagenome ERZ724508 (study PRJEB28724, sample SAMN07190887) | wastewater metagenome | isolation source: effluent of sewage treatment plant in Hong Hong | place: USA: Christiansburg, Virginia | collected 2016-03-01 ...
CTTGCTCTTGGGTCTTAAGTTCGTGTTGCAGCTCTTCCCTGACTCTAATAGTCTGCTCTAACAACAGAATTCGGATGCTTGAACTCTTTGTTACAACGCTTAAAGCATTCATAGAGAGTCGACCCTCATCCGTTGTTGTTAGCAATTTTTTGCACTTCTTTCGTAGTAGCTGCATCTCCTCCTTGGTCAGTTGTTCGTCTGGGAAGAAGTACACGATTGCCTTACTCAGAAATTATTTCAGTGGGATAGGCCGATCGTTGGTTTCGAACTCCGGAAACATCGCTTCCATGAATAGCCGAGTCTCCTCGTCCTTAATCATGCTCTCCTCCAGTTCGCTCAAATTAGTCTTGGCTGCACTGCTGCGGTGTTTACTGGGCTGCCTCTGTGTATCTCTGTGACTCTCCAGCCCCGCAACATCCTTGTTATCAATGCACTGTAGGTTCTGTTCTAGTTCTTTCGTAAATTCATCCAAAGTGTTGCGGGTAGGCTTTCCCTTCGCCGACTTCTCAAACAGCTCCAGCAGATTCCTCGTGCAATTACCGTTTGGCGATGATTCCTAACTAACCTCGTCGATTCGGGTGAACATAATTCAAATATCACTGAAACTATCACTAAACTCCAAAGAGTACCGCCAACACCTTTTCTAAGCGCTGATGGTGCCTTCCCACCGAGGTGGTTAATAAAAATGATATCCTGGCAAATATCTTGCGATAAGATTATGTCGAGCACGGCTTATCAATACTTCTTCTTGGTGACGATCCTGTAGAAGTCGTTGAAGTCGAAAGCAGCATTTGACTCGGTCTTGTTGAGGATGTGCACGTGATGCATCATCTCGAGGATCTCGTCGTCGTTCATGCTCTCCGAAAGTTCCTTGGCGATATGCTTGAACTTGTCGAAGTCAACGAAGCCACTCTCGTCGGTGTCGTAGAGGTTGAAAAGCTTTTGCATGCCTTCCTTGGACTTGACGTCTCCAACTCGACCGCAGATGGTCTCGAGGAATTCTTCGAAGCCAACGGGCTGACCCTTGGCCTGGAGGTCAGTAATCATCTGGAAGACGACGGGGTTTCGTCGATCGAGACCGAGCTGAGCCAGAACGTTCTGAATTTCAGCGGGGTCAATCGTTCCTCCGTGATCCTCGTCGAAGAGGTCAAAGACCTCCTTTAGCTCGGCAACCTCCTGCTGGGAGAGCTTCTCACGGGCGTTGCCCTTGACAACCTTAACGCTGCCCTTGATAGAGCCGGAACTGGCCTTGAGTGGTGCGGATCCCTTGCTGGCCATGCTTATTAAACAACTATAGCCGATGGAATCAACATATCCACTTAAAACCTGCCAATAAGATTAAATAAACGGTGGCTGCTTCGGCCCGATTCGAAGCAAGTGAGTCTGTCGTCGACACCCATTGGGCAATCGGCTTCGACTTCCTTCCCTTCTCTGAAAACGAGGGGTCATATCAAAAGATAACGGATTGTGGCCGGGTCGACGGACCGATTCCGACTTCCAAGTATCTGCAGCGCAAGTCGTAGCCTTGATGTCATACTGTGCAACCAGAACTGAATCAGCGATGCTGTTGATTCCATTGAGTCTTCCGAAACTGCTTTGCACATATAATGTCAGCACCGATCGAACGAAGTCTTCGAATATCGGTCCACACATTTTTGAAATCGACCAGAGCCTGCTCATTTACAACACCGTCGATCAAACTGCCACCCACTTTGCTATAATGTAGTTTGATACTTAAAAAGCATGGGCGGTACTGAATCCCAACCATCCGACCAGCAGAACTCCTTCTCGGACGAGCGATTCGGTGGTAAGATTGCAGTGGCTACTCGCCGAAACAAATCCTACGTGGTGAAGGTAGTAACCGTCTCGACTGAGGAAGAAATGAACCAGCTGCTGAACCTCACTACCAATCGGGCTAGACTCAAGCATCGCAACTTCTGCACAATTCGCAATTACGAACTCGAAAAGAAGTCAGACTTCTGTACAGATCATTGTCGCATCGAGATGTACTTCGACTGGCATCCAAACGATCTGTAGAAGGAGATAGCGCGTAGGCGAGATGCCCAGCAAGAGCACTTCTCGGAGGACTGGATCTGCGCCATGCTGTTTGGATTGGTGGACTGTTTGAGGTACCTTGACTAAAAGGGTTGCTATCAGGGAGACATCAAGCCCAGCAACATCTTGCTGGATGAAAATAACACACCCAAGTTAGTTGATTCTTACTTCACGCACTTTGGTCGGTCGAATTTCTAGCTGGTGCTGTCAAATCCGACGACGATGGCATACCTTAGTCCCGAGCAACTGACAACCCTTCGAAAGGGGCACTATTCGAACATGCCAGAGAACAAAAGTAAATGCCAGATATTCTCGTTGGGCATGACGGTCATTTAAGCGATGCTGCTCTGCAGCTCCATTGACCTCTACGAAATGAATTTGCTTCGATTGGTTGAGCAGAAAGTCCTGCAAAGACGATAGGTGATGGTGAAGTTCTACAGCCCACAGCTGTGCGACCTTGTCCTAAGCATGGTTGCTATTGATGAACAAAAAAGACCGAATTTCTCCGAAATGTTAAGTCACCCGCTGTTACGGCAGCACAGTAACAAGATAAGCCTGAGCAATATGGCTGGTTCACACGTCAAGAGCAGCCGTGCCTCCTACAATAACGACATGGACAGCAACCGAAGAAACCGCAACACAAATAACTGACCCTCCGTGCTATTTATTTAAGGCTTCAGAGGAAGTAGATGTGGTGTCACATGGAAAACGAAGTTACGCTTGCCTAGAGTTTCAAGTGAACCTGCCAAAGTTATGCTTAAGCTTCGCTAGCGACTCGTTGCTAACCTTGTGAATAACGCTGTCTACACGTCTGCGACCACCATCTTCGTTGAGTTTGAACTTCTCCGCATACTTCTTCAGTAGATACTACTCGCCAGCCTCAAATTTTTCCACATTCGAACTTACCCTCTTATGGGTGTAGAAGTTCATTGTGGTGTTACGTTTAGTGTTTCGTACGACAGGGTTGTATTGCACTGGGAGTGTAGGCCGCCGTGGTGGTCGTTGTTATACGACTGGTTGTTATTGTAAACGGGGTTTACTCTCTACAGCTTAGCGTCGGCTCTCGTCCTACTAGTCTTCGTTAAGCTCTTCAATTCTGAAGTTGCTGCGCCAATCGACAACTAGTTGCTACTCCTTGTGACCGAAGTCGTAAGGATCGGTGTCGTAAGCCTCAGGACCATTCGCGATGAACTCTTGCAGCGTCATTCCAGTGCGGAAGCTTTGCTGCTGCGAACTAGGACGTATTTGCGGTTCGGGACTCGGTTGGTTTCGGCGCTTGTCAAGGGTGTTCTTTCTCTTGACAGCCGGACTATTATCGGGAGGGTCCCGTGAAAAATTGATTGAGGTGCTTCTCATGTAGCTTTGAGTGCGTTCTTGGCGGGAAGCAGCCCGTGACCTTTTGGACGTTTAAGGCCGGTCCTCCTGCAGTGCGTCTCCTTGCAACTCAACAGACATATTCTGCGGTTGCGCAAGTAGTTATGCAAATTATTATTGACTTATTCCGGCGTGATAAATTGGGTGATGGGAGATACTGCTCAGCTCAAGTGATGATTAGCGGGACTTTTGGCATTTGCGATGGTGTATCAGTTACGATTAGATTATAACCGACGTGAGAAGGGATCAAATGGAGACAAGGGAGATTGTGCATCGTATGCGCAACGATCTGTACTGCTGTTACAGGCACTTTGTTCATGGAAGGAGTAAGAATTAGCAAACCCACTGCTACGGGCATGTGGTCAAAGGGCTGATACTGCCAGAGGGGGTTGTTGCTGCTGAATTCAAAAGGAAGACGTCGCAGAGGAACCTTCTAAAAACTGCCAAGCAAGAGGATAACAGATAAATGCAGATAGTAGGCAAGGGGATCAACCTTCGTTAGTACCGCACCATTTGAATACAGATTCGGAAGTGATGTACACGTTGATGGTGCTAAAGGGAGTCTCCCACAGCATCTACGGAGTCCCTTCGTGTACTGCGACAAGGTGTACAAACGAGGTGCTCGACCTACAACTTCCTCGACTGATAGATAGCAATTTCTTGTAGCCGCCGAAACTAGCTGTCGGAGACATCTCAAATACGATTTAGAAATAGAACAGCAGCTCAAAGGACTTAACAAGGAGCAGAGAAGAGAATTCTTCAGCAGGGTCTTTGTAAGTGTTGGCTGATTTAGAATCTGACGGAAAGTCTGTATAACTTCTACGGCGAGGTGCATAAATGTCTGGAGGAGAAGCAGCACTAACAACAGAATATGTCGACTACAAGTAACCCCACCCTGTCGAATATCTTTGAAGAGTTTTGTCGCAAACAGGGAATCGATTTGTCCAAACGGCATGAACTTCAGATGGTCGATGAGTCAGAATTTAAGAGCTTCATTAGGGACTTAGGATTTCCTGTTGAGCAGCGCCGCTTGATCGATGAGTTTTGGGAACTGGTGTTTCGAGAAGGAGTATTCTAAAATTACCAGATAGTGGGGACGAACGCTAGCGGTAAGTCCAGTCGACGCACCTCTAAGGTCATCTCCATGAAGGCATTCATCTATAACTACCGGAAGTTCTTCGCCAATCGCGAAGCATACGTATTTGTATTCAGCCCGAATATGCTGAGGCAGAGAATGACTGATCTCAGATTCGCGATGCATCCTTGGAAGAAGCAGTATCGGATGCTGGCTCATCGCTTAAAGGACCTGAGTCCTATATAGTTCTCCATCTGCGACAAACTTCAAAAGTCCAATAAATAACTTTCTGAATAGCTTCTCAGAATCATCGAACAGCGAAACAGCACATGTTTCAGGCTTCGAACTTTGGCGAAGTTTTACCATAAAGTGCTCAGTAAGCCAACAGTGACTTATGATGGTCTTCACTAAACCTTCCTCGAAAGACTCGACAAACAAAGACAGTCGATGTCGCTCTTTGAAGACTTCCTTTAATCGTTTCGAAATTTCCGAAGAGAAATTGCCAGTCGGGAACCTGCCTTTGACCAGCTGACTGTGCGAGCTACTGACTTGGCTGACTTCCTCGCTTATTGCAAGGTGCCAAAGGAAAATGCGGAGTTAGTCATTAAGTGGATTGGCAAATTCTACAAGTACCTGAACTTTTACAAGGGAGAAGAAGATGTACATTTTGACTTGGCTACTGGCAAGACCAGCCTCAAGATCAACATCCAGTTTAGCTACGATGAGCTCAGTGAATTCCTGCACTTTAAAACAGCCAAGGCTGAAGACTAGCAAAACATTGCTAACGATTTCTTGCTTCGGCTTGAAGAATTCCACAGGCAAAATGTTGAGGGTGTGGATCTGACCAGAAGCAGGGATGTGTTTGAGCAGAACGTACTCACTGAGTTTTTCCTACGTGAGATGAGGGTAGAGTTAGTCAACTTCGAAAAGCTTTTGGCAATTGTTAAGATTGGGAGCCAGCACGAGGAGGAGTTTTTCAGCCAGGATACTATTAAGGAAATAGAAAGGTTTTTGCTAAAGAATACAGCTTCACAGAGCTTTACCTTAAAGTTTTTATTCGGCGATCAGGTGATTACACAAGCAAGAAACTGCGAAGCGTGCAATTCAGAACCCCCAGCAGAGGACCTCTTGATAAGTGCAAGCAAAACAGTTAACCCAGCCTGGCGGACTAAAATTGACCATGGGAGAAGGCTATTCAGCGAGCAACTCGACAGCCTCCAACATGTATTGTTGGACTGGAATACCATAGCAAAGCAATCGGCAGTGGCAGCATACCCCAACGTCAAGTGTGTTCGGACCCAGTAAGTCAAGATCGAATAGCCAACAGTATAGAAGGAGTAAGAAGAGCATCGACGGGACTTTCGGATAAAATACGTTGAAATGCCCAAGTAGAAGATCTATAAGGTGCGAGTCACGAAGCACGAACATGTAAGTGCTCAGGAGGCGATATTTGAAGAATAAAGCAAACCCAAGAAGGAAAAGGAGCCAGAACAACGCGCAGAAGAGGCTCACGACTGTCCAGTTTGTTATAAAAAGTTCCCGGCAAGCCAATTAACAACTTCCTTCCCGACCACAGGCTATAACCCCTGCATCTGCACTGATGGAGCTTCTTACGCCTCCTTCGGCACGGAATCTGAGCTTACCATCCGCAGCGTATCCGACATGCAGGACCAGTTGCTCCGGCTGCTCAGTCTATGACGTTCATCACTTTCCAAACTATATATTACATGCAGCAGTCAGATCTTTCGGAGGGATTCCTTCAGCTTGCGAAACATCTTGTACTTCTGGACCACCTCTGGAAAATATTCGCTCTTGTGGTTACGGTAGGCCTTTTCGTTGGGAAAACCCCGTAGGTTTTTCGTGTCCTTGACAACCGCGAACTTGCCATGTTGCTCGTGGCGTTTGCGCGCCCAGCGTTGCCCATCTGCACCCTTATCCATACTCTTTTATTATTAATACCAACTATCGCAAGCCATAATCTTAATGTCTCTCTTCAGTCATTCAGACTAACCAAATACCGATTTGCCTCAACAGAGTGTTAAGTGTTTCCAGAAGAATGATTTGGTTTGAACTACCAAAGTTACTTTTGCTTTGTAGCCTTTTAAGATTTATGGGACAGAATCAGACAAGGGTCCAAAGAATTCCTCCTCCACCAATGGTCATCCCAACTAATCGAGTATACAGCAGCATCCAACCACTACCAGTCAGTACTGTGGCTCCATCCAGGTTCACAGTTCAACAGCAGTACGTTTCGAACGTCATACCCGGAGTCATTCCTTCAAGTTCCTTTGCTCGACCCAGCAGTCCTCAAGTTCTAGTTCGCTCGATTGTGTAGCCACGAATACAGGTTATTCCACCACCAATGCCCAGCTTTGGAAGTGTTATGAGCGCTCACAACGAGCAACTTCGGCAGAGCGAAGTGAGACTAATAACACCAGCGACTCAGTCGATCACCCGAGTCGACCCGCTTAGGCAAAGCACAGTGGTAATTGAGAATAGCGCAGTTAATCCACAGGTATCCTTTGTACGCCAAACTGTTCAAGGTGCTGACGAACTTCCTCCTGAGTTCAGAAACAATCCACCATCTAGCCAGGTTATCGTGACTTCTGGCAGCTATGGCTCCTTCGTAGATCCTCAGCAAGTGTCAATCGTTAACAGCCGAATCCCACTACCACCAGTTCAAGGTCACTATTCGTTTCCAACCACAGGAGGAATCGCTATCGGAGGGTCGGGTCTTCCTTATCACCCACCCCCTTCTACGCGGTTTATAGAGGGCGTTAACATCAGTAAGGTCGGTGCTCCGCAATTCCCACCCAGAAACATTTACTTTCCTCCAACTGGACTGCCATTTCCACGCACAATTCAAAACCATCCCTCGAATACCCAGCTCAATCCCATAGCATACCCTCCTCCGTCCATAGTAAGCTAAATAACTCCACAAACTGTGCAAGTCGAGATGGCAGCAGAGTTAAATGGGGCAGCTCCGGCTCCATATACGGGTTCCGGTATTCTTACAAGCCAAGTTTAAATAAGAAACAGCCCTCCTCTGCAAATCCCAACTGAACATCCAGTCCAGCTTCCGATAATCAACCCACCGTCAAAGATTCATCAGATCGGATTAGCGTAGACTAACTCCACAAATATCAACCAACTTAGATCTGAAGTGTGGAATTCGAAGCGAGTTCAAATAACCCCGCTGCCACCACCACAGAATTCAGGTATCCGGCCTCATACACTTATTCCCATCCCAATATCTCCTCCTTCCGAAATCAAGCAAAACAATTCTTTACTATCAAACCTGCAGTATGTTGACGATGTGGCTGATGTTCAATCGAGTCAACTATACAACTCACAACCCCGCCAAAGATACGAGCTGAAAATGGACAGGCACCTCCCATCGCCACCCGTTTACACTTTCGACTACGACTTGCCACTGGCTGTCTGATTCGTGTGTAGTATGAAGATTGAACTCATTAACATTCTCACCCCGCCAGTTTATTGACGTTGTTATCTTTACCTGACTTGAATCTATGCTGAACGGGGCTGTATTTCCTTGCCTTGATAGCTGTAGCATCTAAAGATTAAATTCACCGAAAACATTATCTTATGAAGAGCCTCGAAACCCCAAAACAGCCATGTTCGCAACTCCCAATAATTGCTTAATTCTTGCCATCCGCTAATCGTTTTCGTTTAGTATCAAATTCGCAATGATCTCTTGATCTAACAGTTCTAAGGTTACATAATGGTTTCCACGATAAATCTCGAAATCCCATCTTTGGCTGGCAGTATTATTAGCCACAGATGCCTCCGCAGTTTTATTGAAAGGGTTGTACTTTCATGAAATAAAGGACTATCATAACAGACAAGAGAGCAGTGTCTAGTGTGTAGTCCTTCCGAAGGCAAACAATTCTCACTGTCCCACGACAACCTCTACAGTTCAAGGCCAGCGAACAATCAAATTTCACTCTGCTCCCTGTTCATACCACCTCCAACTTTGTACGTTTTGTCGAGAATATTACTGTAAGCCGAATTCTCACGCAACCTCTCCCGGAAGATCTGGAGCAGCCCACACAAGCAAGCGAATATACTGACTTATTCTCTGCGAGATCAATTCGAAAATCCCAATCAGGAACTCAAACTAAATCAATAACAGCGCCAACTGCATCGCCGTCAAGAGAGGTTCAGGGAGGCAAAGGCAAGCTCGGATCGGCAGCTTCGGTTCGAGCTGCAAATCGAAGATCTATCCTCGATACGAGCATTATTAGTCAAATAGCCCATAGAAACAACGAGTCGATGCAGATGCTGTAGGATAAAACTCTGAAGCAGGCCACCGGCGTATCGCTTTCGAATGTTAGCGAAGCAGGTCTATCTTAATCTAACTCCACTCACATAAATTAACTCCAGTCATCGCTTTGGAACTCGAGAAGGTTAGAAATAACTCCCATATCCCATCCGATAGCCTTTAGCCAACGGTTCCAGCGTTATAAGGTAGGCCATACCCCCATTCCAATTCCCACTTCCTCGGAGCCAAGACAAAGTAACTCGATACTGCACCGCTTGCACAACATGAACGAAATAATTGATGACCGTCAGCACTTAATGGTAAAGCCAGCAACCCGCCAGACCTACGAATTGAAGATGGAAAAGGACCCCCTTCCCTTCCCGTCTACACATTCAACTATGACCTGAAGCTTAATGTTTGATAAGAATATAACACGAGTAATCAAAGAAGCTGTCTTATAATAGCTTTCCCTTTTCAGAGAACCATGGAGGAGAGAATCCACGGGCATGCAAACCAACTGCAATTAAAAGCCAAGAGGGACAGAATTAATAAAAGTCTCAGCCAACTTTCGAAAGCACAGCTGAGAGCAGAACAAGGTCAATCTCTCTCGCCACACCGACAAGACAAACACCTAAGCGAACGGAAGTTGCTGCCGGTGATGCCTCCTCGCCATCATCGGCACAACCCCGAGAAGGTAGTCACGGAGCCAGGCGCGATAATAATAAAATTTCGCACGCCAAGGAAGTTCACTGAGGCTGTAGAGTCACCAGAGAAGGGCATGACTGATATCAAACTATCGCTCACGAAGAAGTACTCAGAGGATAACCCCGCATACAACCTGCGAAGAAGTACTGGTGGGATTTAAGTTAGCCTACACTAAGTTCCATGAGGCGAATCACGATAGCCCACCACCACGCACAAAAAAATTCAAGGATTTCAGTTACAAGGACCGTTACTACGACATCAATAGGAGGTTGCTACGTAATTTTCCCAATATTATTCAGAATAAACCAACATCTACCTCTCTGCAGATGCTTGGGTGGCATTTGACTACAGATAAGCCAAGTACATCAGGGGCTGGAAGGTGCAGCTGGTGGGTTCAGCTCAAAACATCACCAAGCTTCTGCTGATCAATACTGCGTTTCGAGTACTCAAACGCCTCGAGCTAGATCCTGCTTTGATGCGGATGCAGATACTCGTGCCAGCAGAGGCGAAATCTCACACCCAAAACCGTTCGCTTGTGCTCCACGACAACACCCAAATCTCCTTTCTCGAATTGATGTACGGGCTGATGATTACCAGTACCGAGGAGCTATACAACCATCTGATGCTGAACCTCGGTTACTTGGTGTATTGCTACAACCAAAAATCATACGACCACACGCTGCTGGAAGCCGTACTAAGCCATATGATGGTCTCGCTACCAAGGAAGAATCGCGATAATGACCAGCTCTACATGAACGCCTGCACAGCCGAAATGAGGCGGTCAATCATGGACTTAAAGATGCTCTGTACCGAGCTGCTATCTGATTAGCACTATCAAATGTCCACCTGTTGCATTGATCTGTGCATTCTGATGGTCAGCTGCTTGGAGTTTCATCAGTTCAAACCAATGTTCACTGCTAGGACCCATACCAGTACCGTACGGTTTCAAACTGGCTTCAACTTCAGCGAGGAACGTAAGATAAAGTGGACAACCACGATGCCTTGGGATAACTCTTTTCTTGGGGTATGTAGCGGATGGCGCGAGAATCACGGTATTAACAACAACACGATGATCGCTTATCACCGCTAAACCAACATAATTGTAGTGGTCCTCGATAGTAGGTTCCACTTCCGAACTGAGGATGCCACGAAGGTCGTTGAGTGGTGCATGCGCAACATGAAGAGCTGTCGAGCCAAGACTTACCTTGAGGAATGTCGAGAAACTTTCATGATCAGCAACAAGCATGTTTGGGAATGAGCCGGTTTATATTTTTATTTTGTGTATGCAGCCAGGTTTGGGAGCGGCCTCACCAAAGCACCAGCCAGTGTTGGTACCGATAGGGTCTATCCCAAAGCATTACGATAACCCGGAAGTATTAGACGTCGAAGTCAGCGATTTTGAGAAGGCGAAGGCGAATCGACTCAACCGCATTCGCAGATAAATCAGAGATTTCAACCTTGAATCTTATAAAGCACGACGTGATAAGGAAGTAAACCTTGTGACTAAGTCAGCTGTAGCGGGAGAGGAAGGAAAGGTAGGCAGCAAGCCTGGAGAATAGACGGATGCAGGAGAATATTTAGAGATAACGACAGTAACAGCGCACCCGGCGTATGAGCATACAGCAATCGCTGTTAGGTGAGTATAAAAAACAAATGACTATCAAGGAGCAACGAAAAGGGAAGGACTTGAACTACCAGCAATACTACGATCAATTGTAAAGTGAGGAAAACCAAAAGCAAGACGATATCAGGGTCCGTTAGGTATAACCAATGCTTACATGTAGTTGGGGAAGATCTTCGAGTCGGAGCATACCCTTCGTCTTCCGCCTGATCGAATTAAAACTGAAGGTTACGAAACTGCAGCACGTAAGGAGTTATCTCGATAGCTGAATAGCTACATCACTCATCAAGCAAAGGGCAGAACGGAACGCGAAAGGTTAGAGTCAGAGAGAGCCGTGACTGAAGAGGCAGCCATAATTCAAGCGAACCTTGAAGCATTACACGAGTAGCAACGTCTGAGTCGTGTGCGCAAACAACGACAACACGAAATGCTACGCAGAGACCTATAGAAGCAGATCACGTGGAAGAACGAAAGAGGGGCAGCCTTTCCACCAATCGTACAGTATCGAAGCCATCGTTTGTCGGATCTTCAGGTACGCTATTCGTGACTCCGTCTTTCCATAAACATCAAGTTATCGTGCGAATTCGTTCGTTGTAGTCGTTCTCGGATAGCACACTCCTGGTGAGCGGGTTATTCAGAGCTTCTTTGCTCATCCTATTGTACTGGTAACTTTTGTATCCCTTCCAAATCCCAATGAGGACAATAGCAGCTGCGCAAACCACATCGACGATCTCCTCAGCCTCGACTGTTGTAGACGCCTTCGTGGTAGACTGTACGACTGTCGATGCCAACACTAGCAAATACCCGACTGGTGTGCTGCGTTAGTCTGATGAGTACATGTATCGGAGTAACTTGAACACTGCTTCCTTGTACATATAGAGTGCATTCCACTCAATCAGCACCAGTACGATGTTGATAGTGTCCTAAGCATCACTACATGCTTACCGCTACTATGGAGAGAGTATGTGCAATGTTCTTAGCACCCTCCGTACCACTGGTTTGCGCGAACAGCACCACATCGATGACCAGGATGATGAGTGAGAAGACCAGAATAGCCGATACCAGTCGGATGGTGTTATTCCGGTACAGCTGCACGAGTTCGAAGTTTGCAGCGACGTCCTCAGCTTAACTCATAGGTATATACGACTGCAGTGGAATCAGGAATGCTTCTTTCGTAAAGAGATGCGGCTGTGCGTTGATTTACGATCGGCTATTTCGGTTTCGGCCTTTGACTAGGAACCGGCATGGATGATCAGCATCACTGACGAGTTTTACTCGAATCTTGGACCGTACAGGTTAGCAATCTACTCGAAGTTCAGTCGATTTTCTGGCTCATCGATAAGGCAGGCTTCGAGAAGGTTGACAATCTGTACTGAGTAGAGTCCATTGAGTTTCTGCCGAATGGCTTTCCTTACCGCTGATAAGTCGACAGTGTACTGCACATAGAAGTATTTGAGTGGGTCCATCATGGTCATGCAGTGCATAAGCAGCATCCCAAAGGAAAAGACATTGCACTTCTCGAAATTCAGTCGAAGATTGCGCTATCTATGTCGCATCATGACATACCTGTTGGCAATTTCCCGCAACTCCTCGGGTGAGTAGTACCCAGCAGGTAGATTCTGGCATCGACTTTCAAAGAAACTCAGGAAGTTTAGATGCGTATTTTTAGCAGTCACATGCGACCAGGACAGCTTGAGTTTGCCTTCGGGTGTAACTGCGATCTTTTATGGGCTGAAGTCGTAAAAGATGTTGTTGTGCCGTAATGCCAAGTAGCCTTCACAGCAGACCTTCACTAAATGCCAAACCTCCTCTTCCGAGAACGTCATTTTATGGTTCAGGCGCTTCTGCAATAGTTTATTCAGGTCGTAGTTGTAGTACTCCCAGTACGAAACAAGAGCATCAGTTAGGAAGTGTTTACACTAACATTCCTTCTGTCGTATGACGCTGTACAGGGTTACTAAGCTACGGCAGATCCTGCCGTCTTCCTAACTGTACTACCGGAACAGCGTTTCCTCTGCGGGACTGAGTTTGACCCTCACAATGAAGGAAGTTGGTAGTCTTGGGCATGTATATACCTCTGCACAGGTGTAGTTGTCATCGGTGACGGTCGAGTAGTATTGCAGCTCGTGTTTTTAGAAAGATTTTATTTTATTACCCATGCTGATTAACATTATACGCTCGTGTCGGGTTGGCGATACAATCAACAAACACACATTCATCAAAGTTTTGCAGGGGGTTGCAGAAGGCTCAAAAAGGTTGTTCTTTAGAAGGTGGACTAAGGAGAGTGTGGGGAGAACTAGTTCATGTCGAATCTACACAGCACGTTCTTGCCTTAAGTGAGTTTACGAATTCGCTCCAGAGATTTGATAAGGTCTTGCTTGGACTCTGTTTCGGGTTCCTTTTACAGAAATTTACTGATATCGTAATCTTTGTCGTAAGGAAGCAACGCTTTCGATAACCTTGTATTGAGCTCCAGCATGATTGGTTCGAGTTCTTGGATACCAATGCAAGCTTTAGAGAGGCTGCCTAGGGAAGAGTAGTCTTTGATGCAACCAAGAATGATTATCTGAGGAGGAGCCAAGATTATTTTACCTTGAGTAAACAAAGTAAGAAGTTATCTGGCAGGTTTCCACATGTAAGAGACACTCTCGTTATCGGTTGTTAAGTTGTTAAGGTCAAACAACCCTTATTCTCCCTTCTGCTGATAGCGTCGATAATTGATGAACCTTGTTCCTGACCCCGGTATGTAGAACATACAGTCGTAGCGTTTTCCTGGTATGTGGATGGTGAGCAAACGTATGATTGGCAGCAACAGCTTCAGCTTGTCCCCACCCCAGCATCTCTTCACGATTTCATGTGAGCTATCGGTACTTTTAATCTGCAGCTCATTAAAGTTCGTCGACTATGGCAGCAATAGCAGACCAGCCTCCTCAAGTGTCTCCCTGATAGCTGTTATCTTGCCGTATTCAACGAAGGAACTGTTCTCGGTGGCCTGATCCTCCTTTTCGCAGACTCCACCAGGAAACACACAACTGTTGGCAAAGCTCATGTTTGGCTTCCGAGTCATCATGAGGTACTCGAGCAATCCATTTAGCTCGCGCAGAACAATCAAGCTCGCAGACTTTCTGAGAGGTTTGACCTACATATAAAATAAAGAGGATTAACATGGTCATACTTGAGTGTGCCGCAAACTATATTGGCGGATTGAATCACGATTCTTGGCTCAGCTCGCGGAACAGCCTTGTGCAGAAGCTGTTATGATCAAACTTCAGCAAAACCGGCTCTAGGACTGAGTGTTTAATAACCACAAATGCCGTCTTGGTCTCTCGGCGGTACTAGAATACGCACTCCCTCAGCTCCAACTGGAACTATGCGAAGTGGTTTACCGGCTCCCACAGGAACAGCTCGTTAAAGCTTAAGCCTAACAACATTTGGCGATCCTGACCGTTGATGGAAACGGTTACTTGAACCTCCGCTTCGATGTATTTTCGGAGGAACCCCACCAACTAATCGAGTGTCTCAAAATAGTTCTGCTTGGTCGAGAGCGCTGACCGAAGATTCTCTGGAAGTTCAGCAACTTCTTTGATAAGGTTAGATTGTTCTTCCTGTTTATCACTTCCTGTCATGATATGCAAAAATAGTCCGGCCAACTGCTTTTGAAATTACTAAGTTCCCTTCTCTGACTTCCTTAGAAATTTGAGCTTCTTCTGACTGTCCCTCACGACTGAGGAGAAGGAAAGGTCAGGCACAACTCCTATAGTGTGCAGTTGCTTCGCCAGGAAATACACCAAAGCAATAAAGTTCATCCGGTCCTATTCCCTGGGTACCTTGATCTGTTCAATGAGCTCGAACTGTAAGTATAGGTACGTTGTTTCACGTTTGCTTTCCTTGCTGACCAGCCGAATGGAAGAAGCCATATTCTTTTACTTTCGTTTTTCCTTGCCGATGTAAGCCAGGATGCTTGGCTTACCCTCCCTTTTTCCTTCCACAGCTTCGGTTGGTTATTGCTGGTCGGATACCATCTCGCTCTCCACCCAACTGGTGTAGTAGCGCACCATCCGACACAGGCCAATATTATGATCCTCGGAGGGCATCATAGACTCAATTTCACTTTCCACAGCTGTCTTGGTGGGAGAATTACGGTCTAGTTCCACCCGACGAAGCGTGTAGTAGTTCTCATCGAGGTAGTTGATGGCATCAATGAGCTGTGAGCGCGAATGCTACTGGATGATCTTGAGCTGCTTGTACAGACTCCGAAACAGCTGTATTAAGAACCACAGGCAAAGGTGAAAACAATTCTGGGTGACATACCTTGCATTACGCGGCAGGCTCCTTCAGACTCATCACTGTCTCCCAACCACTTTGAAATGTATTATAACAATTTCGCTTGAACGGCAAGGTTGCTCATCGGGCCATTCACTCACCCGAAAGGGTAGCCGAAAATATCGATAGTGGTTACCACCCTCGTGTTAAACTTAATTGTATAACATAAATGTCTTCCTAGGACGAACTTATAGAGCAGGAAAGGGAAGGTCCGCAGGACTACAACAACCCACTGGCTTGGGGGAAGTCCAAAGAGAACTTCTACAAAGAGTCAGAAAGCGAGTATTCGTCAATTGGCGAGGAGGAGAAGTAAGTGGAGAACATCTACCAAAAACACATCGAGGCACTGGATGAGGATGATTTTATGCTGCACAAAGCGACAGTTGAGGATGCAGACGTAGAAGAGGAGTCAAGCGTCGACTACCGAAAGGAAGTGGCTCTGCTCAAGAAGGAGATTAAGAAGGTGTTGAAGCACAGCCAGAAGGTGCTGCCGTTGTTGAAGGTCAAACAGCTGAAGGGTCTGATGCAGCATGGTTCGATGAGCTTCCTGAGCTGCAGCAATAGCATTAACCAGGCGTATGTTATGGCTATGTTGATGCTGCTGGACATGTACCAAGCTGGGGAGCTTGAAGTCAACAAGCATCCAATCATTGATCGATTGGCGCAGTTGCGTGAGCTGTATTTGAAGTCCAAGAAGCAGTACAATGAACTGGAGCCCAGACTTATGGAAGCATTGAAGCAATAGATCGAAGAAGAGGAAGAAGAAGAGGAATCAGAGTAAGTGGAAGCTCCGCAGAAACCGGAGAAGCCAGTAACATCAGTAAAGAAAGATTCAAAACCAAAGAACAAGCATTTGAAGGCAATAGAAAACTATTTGGACGATAAGCTTGAAGAGCATGTACCTCAACAAAATAAAGGCTTCTCTAAGGCAAAGCTGCAATAGTTTGACTATGACGGCGATGATTTCAACTTCGCAGAGGATGGAGACGACTAAATTGAGGAAGGTCTTGAAAATTATGCTCAAGAGGCCGAAAAACAGAGAACCTTACGCAAGAAGATTAAGAAGTAGCGTCGCGAACAGTTCTTATAGTCACTCCCCAAGGAAAAATTCGATAAGGTTCGCGAGAATCAAGCAAGATCGATCAACTATACCATCCTCAAAAACCGTGGACTTACCCGGCGCCGTAAGAATCAGGCAAAGAGCAGTCGTGTTAAGCTTCGAGGAAAGTACGAAAAAGCCCAGATCAAGCGTCGCGGCAAGGGATTAGTGCATTACGAGAATCCAGGCAGGGCTTACGAGGGAGAGACCAACATTAAGATGGGCAAACTCACGGGTGTAAAGCTCAAGTGACAGTGTATATGTTGTGTGGTGGAGACGAATAAAATGAATAACATTTCTGCACAAAAAGCTAACTACACAAAGCATCGGCCCAGGGATATAAACACGAAGGAAAGAGGCACGAGTTTGTCTCAATATCAGTCCAGCAACGATAGCCCAATAGGGCTACCCCGTCTCGGATCGACGGCTAGTAAGAGTCGTTCTGCATACATTACTGACTCTGAAGAACGTGTTAAGCTATCTGAGAGACTGTTGGCAAGCGACCCAAAGGCCCACATAAAATTAGACGGTGGATACGGTGACTATTCCATGGCGATATTCCGCGTGAAGGATAAGAAGAAGTTTATGCGGGACATTCCAACACTTTTCACCTCGGATAGGAAAGCTGCAATTATCAGTAGCTTCCCCATCAACACCATTGACGAACGATCCTTACAGTAGTTCATCAGCAGACCTCGAAGTCTACATAAGTAAATCAGCGAAGAGCCAACTAATGACACCAAACCAGAAAGTCCATTGTTCCGCCAACAAAATAAAATCGCTGAAATCGAAGACAATATGAACGGCTATCTAACTCTGAAACAGTACCCGGAACATCCAGCTGTCTACCTTGGCGCACAACGTGTTCAGATAGAAAATACCTCTGGTGCAACCTCAATAAACAAGTCAACCCCTATGCCCAAAGGTATCAGAACAAACTCACGCCTGCGGACCAAAGGCTACATGTTCAAGGGGCTGTCTCGCATCCAATAACGTTGATGCCATCTGCCTACTTTGCTGCAGTCATCTTGATTAATAATCCATATTTGAAAATATTTGAAAGGAGGTCTGATGTCGATCAACGTGGGAATCGAAGGGGAGCGCGACCAGGGGCAAGATGTCCGATCGAACAATGGTAAGCATGGACTAATTCAGTCATTGCTGCTTCGGCTGTGGCTAACATCGTCAAGAGTTCATTGGGTCCCCAGGGACTCGACAAGATGATCGTCGACGATATTGGAGAGGTGCTCATCACCAACGACGGTACTTCCTGAGCTTAGTTAGGCGCAACCATCCTCAAGCGACTGGAGGTGGAACATCCCGCTGCTAAACTGCTTGTTCAATTGTCGCAGCTGCAGGATTCAGAGGTGGGTGATGGAACCACCTCAGTGGTTATTCTCGCAGCCGAATTGCTTAAGCGAGCCAACGAACTGATTAAAATGAAGGTGCATCCTACCAACATCATCCAAGGTTACAAAATTGCCGCCAAGGAGGCATGCCGCTATATCGAGGACAAGCTCTCGCTATCAGGTACCAGCCCTTCTGATTGTAGTCGAGAAGCTCGGAGAGGATGCTCTCCTTAACTGTGCTAAGACGTCAATGTCCAGCAAACTCATCGGTGCTGATACCAAGTTCTTCGCGAAGTTGGTTGTCGATGCTATCAACTCCGTTAAGGTGGAGGGTCCCCTGGGAGTTCGTTACCCCATCAAGGCAATCAATATTCTCAAGGCTCACGGACAGAGTTCTACCGAAAGCCAGCTCATTCATGGATATGCCCTGCAGAATATGAAAGCACACCAGCAGATGCCCTCCAGGGTACATTGAGTATACTATTCAGGTCGAAAAGGCAAGGATTGCCTGTTTGGATTTCAATCTCAACAAGTTCCGTCTGCAGATGGGTATCCAAGTTCTTGTGGACGATCCAAAGAACCTCGAAAAGATCAGGCAGAACGAGCTTGATGTGCTCAAGGAGCGTATTCAAAAGATTCTGAAGGCTGGTGCCAATGTTATCCTCACCAAGATGGGACTGGACGACATTGCTGCAAAGTACCTTGTTGAGGCTGGTGCTATCGGTATTCGACGAGTCAGCAACGGCGATCTTTCGCGCATTGCCAAGCTCACTGGAGCAACTGTGATCTCAACTATGGCCACCCCTGAAGGTGAGGAGGTCTTTGAGTCAAGCTTCTTGGGTGAATGTGACGAAGTCTGCGAAGAGGCAGTCGGAGATAACGACTTCATTTTCTTCAAGGGATGCAAGAAAACAAATGCTTGCTCAATTATCCTTCGAGGTGCCAACGAGTATATGATCGACGAGGTTGAAAGGTAAAGAAAAAGTAATGCAGGTCTATCCATGACTCAATCTGTGTTTGCAAGAGGACTCTGGAATCAGGTCGAGTAGTCCCAGGAGGAGGAGCCTGCGAGGTTGCCTTGAGCATTCACCTCGAAAACTTCGCTTCCCGCTTCGGAAGCAAGGAGCAAATAGCTATTTCAGAGTTCAGCGAGGCTCTCAACATTATCCCGAAGACTCTTGCCACCAATGCTGCAAAGGACGCTACTGAGCTCATCTCCAAACTGCGAGTGCTCCACTCCGCATCCCAAGAAGAAGGTCAAACTGACGAAAAGAAGCTCGAGCTTAAGTATTGCGGACTGGACCTACTCCACGGCAAGCCCAAGAATAACTTGAAGGCTGGTGTCATCGAACCAATGGTCTCGAAGATCAAATCACTGAGGTTTGCAACGGAAGCTGCCATCACGATCCTGCGTATCGATGACATGATCAAATTGGCTCCTCATAAGGATGAAGCCCCAGCACACTGATAAGCCTGAGTCCATAATTGAAATATAAGCTATGCACGAAGTCATCCGCAGAGGCGACTACTACGAAATTTAAATCATCGATCGGGACACTGCTGCCGAGACAAAGAAAAAGCCCGAATAGCCTAACCTCAACATAGTAACTGACAACGTGACACAAGCAGAGGCACTGGCTAAGTTCTCGCTACCGCCAAAGATGCAGATAACTGATAGCAGGATAGCCAGTCTTAGGCAATAACTGCGTCAGATAGAAAAGTAACTTGCTCGAGACCCGAAGGCTGATGCCAACGAACTACACGAAACCAAGGAATTGTTGGTGGAGTTGGCAGCAATGGAAAACTTCGATCCTATAAAAGTGGATATTGCCCCATTCAAGAAGGAGTTGGTAACCAAGCCACAATAGGACAAGAGTGTGGAGTATAAATTAGTGGTTCCTGTCAGTACCAGCCTTTAGGATCGCGTGAGGAGGCTTGAAGAGGTGGACTATCCCCGCATGTCAAAAATCGAACAGTTAACGAGCGTACTTGTTGGTGAGCACCTCGCCAATGAGGAGAAACTGAACAAAAGCAAGCACCCAAATAAACTCGAAAGCAAATCCACTCTGTTCAACCGTTTCCAGAAACTGGAGAGCACCATCGAGTAGTTCCCGCAGTTGGTCTAGAGAATCAACAACAACGAAAGTATTCATTGCGAAATTGCTCACACTGTCTAGCAGTTCCGCAACGTTACGGCTCTGCATCACGAGTTACTGGAAGAGCTTGGTTAGGATTCTTCGTTAGTCGGAAAGCTTGCAGCCAACTTCTAAGAAAACAAAAAGAAACTGACAGCTACGATTGGCAACTTTCGGGAACGATTGGCTAAGCTGAAGAAGAAGTGATCGGTAGTGATATCAGCCCCTACGTCCAAACAGACGGTTGACCACTTTGAATTTCGGGGGACGACTGAAACGGTCGAGTGTGTCTCTCAATCCGTAGTTAATTCGCTCGCGCTCACTTAGTACTTTGTCACGCATTCGTTCTTTCACGTTGAATTTCATCCCCAGTTCCTCAAGTTCGTTGAGTGAGGATTCATGGGAGAAACCTGGAAGGTAGAGTCTTTTGCTTGCAAGGAACCTCATCGTATCGATATGCTACCAGTGATTAGTTCGCTCAGCTTCCTCGATCTTGGTCTATAAGGAGGAGAGCTGCAGCTGAGCTCGGTGTTTGAGTTAATCACTGAAATCCTTGTGGCATACTTTGGCTTTCTGCTCCATCTTAATTGAGTAATACTGGAGGGCTGAGTGCAGCTGTAAATCCTTCGTGGCATAGTCTTGAGACCTCTCATCCTCTTTCAAGAAGATCTGAAAGTGTTTGTAGACGCATTCAGGGTCAGTGATCCTTCTAATCACTCCGTCCTTCATAAGTACTTCCTGCACTGCCAAAGTGAAACCGTCGGTATTCTTCAAGTAGCTTGTCATGCTTTCGTCGTTTTGGTAGATGTTCCAAAAGTGCTCCAAATATTTTACAAGGTCTTCAGTGACTTCCTTCACTCTGGCCACTGTGATAATGGGCTTGGGTTTTATTGGAATTCTTACCTCAGGCTTTACGATAGGCTGTGGCATTAGTTTCTGAAGATTTTTGTTGACTGTCTCCCATTTTTTCATGCGGTTATCTAGAATTCGGATCTCAGGACGAGGTCGCAGCGAAGCGTCACGATTGAGTCTCTTCAACAGCGTAAACTTTGGTTTGGCGGGAGGAGGTTGCGTAAGTGATTGGTAAGAATGCACCCTGCGACTGTCGTACGATGACTTTGGAGTAGGTGTATCGACTTCTTGCAATGGCTCGAACCGACTATGGAAGGTCTTCAAAAATGACCGATAGGGCTTCGGCTTGCTGCAGTCGGTTGCATTGGTACTAGGTTTACTCTGCTGCAGCTTCTTGAGGGACGCTAGAGGTGTGCGGGTTAAGGTAGTTTCAGAAAGGGAGTACATCCGCTTGGTGAGGCGGTTGTTCTCGAAAGAAAAGCTCCAGGAACGTTGATGCTTGTGGTGTGGCTTGGATTATAACATTAATTAGGAAATGCAGCGGCTGGTCGGAAGCACATACTAACAGTCACGGTAAGTGATGTCAGCTCACTCAGTCTTGCGGTTTCTAGTGATGCGGTAGACCTTAACGTAGTTGTCCAACATCGATAGTAGCATGTAGTCTCGATGGATCAGCATGTTGCCCACACCAGTCTCGCGACGACCCACCTCAAATTTCTCATTCACGGGGTAGTCCTTTGCGTTGGGTTTGAGTGTGAACCATGTTCGTTCACGTTTGCTGATGGTACTCCACTCTTGTGGCTGCGGCAGGCTTGTCAGCGAGATTGTTCCATCAAAACTCGCTAGCAATGCTGTTGTGCTTTCAACCATTACCGCCTGGCTCACGAACGAGCGATGTCCTGTCAGGTTAATGAAAGTAACTTTGCCAAGGTCGATGAGCTGCGCGCTGTCGTCCTGCAAACTCAGCAACAGCAGTCTATTATGCTCAGAAATGGATCGAATAGCAATCGATACAGAAAGTCGTTCAATACACAGCATCGAAGCCCGATCGAACAGATAGACATCCCCTTCGAAGCTGCCGATAATCAACATGTCTTCAGTCAGGGTCATGCAGCTGACGGCTGAATCGAACGCAATGATAGTGCCTTCGCTATTCCTCACCATTCTCCATAAGTTACACACAAAGTATGTACAATCCTGCACCTTCTCCATTGAATTACGCTTCAGATGAGGCAAGCTTTTCATGATGAGCTCAAATTTCTGTTGTAGCACATCACCTACAACAGTGACATTCTGCAGCGCCACCACCATACTGTTTCGGAGCAGGTATGTGAGTGATTGGTTGCGCTGCACCACCTTCATAACTGATGCCTTCTGCCAGACAGTATACTCGTTGATGTTGCCAGTATAGAACAGGGAAAAGGTCTTGGCGAGAAACCCACTTTCTGGCTGGACAAGCCTGTTGTAGCGGTAGACAACCTTAACCTCCTTACGCACACACCGCAGCAGAAACAGATAGCCGTTCATGAAACCCACGAATATGTACAATGGTGGCAACAGTTCATCCCTTCGCACGACTTCATGCAGCTCGGTGGGCACCAGCTGGATAGTGGTTATCACTGCTCGCGGTAGCTCCTCGAAATTGAGAGTGTATGAACGTTCGATCTTATCTGTGAAGTAGAAGAGTGCAAGGGAATCGCGGCTGCGGGTGGCTAACACGATTTCGCGGTGGCTGATGTCGAGTGATGACACGATCGGATAGTAGGGGTACTGCGGCCCACCATCACACTTGATCGTTTCGAGGTGCTGGAAGCCTATGTTGGTGGTATGAGGCTTTTAAGGTTCTGTCTCCATAAGCAATTATACGAATACACTTAGATTCATGAACGGAACTTGCTACTCGTCAGCAGGTCGAGGAAGGTTTAGGCGGCGAACTGGAAATCGGTGATATCGTTGTAGATCTGTGCACTGATCCGACAGTACACCTTGCCGTCGAACTCGTAGACCACCGGGTAGCAGTTGTAGTAGTTCAGCATGTGGTTGGCAATGCTCACGCACTTCTGGATGTCGTTTGACGGCACCTCGATATTGTTGAGATAGCCAATCAACCGCTCGTCGTCAGTGAGGAGTTTTGTTCGCCAAATACTAGCCATTAATTTGCCAGCCTGCATCGTCAAGTTGTGGTTGTACTGACGGACTGCCCCCTTTCCGAAGGATTCGAAGTAGTCAATTCCAGCAGGAACAGCACAGTACGATGAGAAATCTCGAGTACCTGTCCAGAAATACTCACGGGCTAGGCCTTCGCCGTAGAAGTTGCCTGTAATTGTCGGATGAATTTGCTTGTTTAGTGGTAAACAGTACGTCTTTGAAGCGATCGGAAATGTACAGCATAGCTGCTTGCTTGGGTGCGTATGCCCACTTGTGGAAGTTGGTCACATATCCGTCAGGGTCAACCTTGGCAATATCGATATCTGTCTGGCATACTGCATGGGCGCCATCGATAAACACCGGAATGCCCTTTTCGTGGTAGAACGTGGTGATTTCCAGTATGGGGAAGATAATTGCTGGCACGGATCCAATATGGTCGCAGACTGCTAGCCTCACGGTACCCTTGAAATCGTTAATGGTGTTCTCGATCTTCAGCAGAATCGACTCTGCGGATTTGAAGTCAGCCTGGTTAAAGTCAATCTGCATAACCACCCGACCATACACTGAGGATTCTGACCTTGTACTTGTCGATTAGGTAGTCGACCGTGCGCTTGACCATCGCATAAGACGTGTTTGGCATCGCAATAACATCCCCCTCCTTCCACTTTATGGATTTTGCGAAGCCGTTGAACCCATCAGATGCATTCTCAACCATGAACAGATTGTCCTTTGGGGCGTTCACATACTTCGCCACAGTAGCTCTCACCTCAGCAATTTTCACTTCGGCATCGACTCGGAACCTTCATAGCTGCAGTTCTTACCACTTCTCAGTGTTAAAGTCCATTTGCTCTTAGGCTGCTCGTTTGACTTGCATGACCGCTTTAGGACACGACCCGTAGCTGCCGTGGTTGACATTGATGTAGCTAGGGTCCAAGTAGAAGTCATTGAGTAGCTTCTTACCGAACTGGAGTTGCTTGCGTTCCATCTCAGTTACAGATGCGGGTGGGATTTATAATGCAAAATCATTGGAAATCAGCTTCATTTCTTGTGCAGTACTATTGGCAGGACGATTGCGCATACCACCACAGCAAGCACAATGAGGAACGGTAAGTATACCCTCAATGCAGCCACGCAACTACATAGGCTGACAGTCGTACGACAGATAGTGAGATTCGCAGCATAGCAACCAAAAGACAGCAAATTGGCTCCAATTATTTCGACCTCGGTAGCACATCGCGTTTAGTGCAGCCCCCACATGATGATGACAGTTATTGCTGTCGTAACCAAGGCAAGTACGTGAGCAGGTTGTGCTGAGTCATATAGGAATGCTACCTACAAGTGCAAGAAACATCGATTTGCTTCGGATACTGCATTATCGTAAGCCTCGCTTGACATGCCTCGAATATCCAACTTGACAATCTTCAAAGGTTTTCCAAACGAGAGACGGTTGGTCTAGCTGACAGCTGTATTACATTAATGCAGTAGCCCATAAATTCATGGATCACACCATCAGACTTGCAGATCGCGGCGTGACCGATGAACGGTAGGAACCAAGACAGGCACGGTATGGTAGTCCATACGATGCAGAACGGAAATAGGTTCTTCTGGAGGTCGACAGTTCTTGGGTTGGTTTCTACCTCGAATGACATTTATATTTTAGAAGTGCCCATGGACGTGATTCGCTACATAACCAGGCTGGATTAGAGAAAACTCAATGAACATCAGCGAAAGTTGCTTGAGAAGGCAGACAAGGAGTTGGTGGAGTTGAGGAGGCAGGCAGCATACATTGCTATACCAACGTCAATCGTCCTACTGTGGACTGGCAAACATAGGAGACCATTGAATCGCCTGCTGATCGGGCTGGCTATACCCACTACCTTCATGCTGTTAGCAGAAGCCTACGGAATTAATACTTGGCTTACCAAACGTTACCTCTTAACTAAAAGCCAACATGGCATGTGATGATTGATAGTAAGGGAATCAGCAAAGCAGTGTTTCATCGTCGAACTACAGGGTTTGGACATCGTTGCTTTTACCATCGACGTAGTTTTCCTGTCCTACGACTCTGTTGAGACACCCCTTAACGAGATTCTGGTTGCCGGAGATTCGGTTTTCGCCTCCCTCAACAACGTTAGATTGTCCTACCATAACGTTTTTTGCCCCAAAGATACTGTTCTTCTCTCCTTTCAGCTCGTTCTTGCTGCCGATCATGGAGTTGCTGCTGCCACATACCTTGTTACTATCGCCATCAATAGCGTTGTGCGTACCAGATACGAGGTTTTTGCTGCCCTTGAATTTATTCTCGTTGCCATCAGCAGTGTTCTGATCACCTACAACCTTATTCAGGTTGCCAATGATTGCGTTGTTCTGTCCTTTCAATTTGTTGCTGGTTCCTTTCAGCTGATTAGAATTCCCATAGATTTCATTGTCCGTCCCGACTATTCCATTTGCTGATCCAGTAATCACATTCGACTTACCAGTGACTTGATTAACCTCCCCATTCACAATAATATTTTCATTGCCCGAAAGAGTATTCTTCTTACCCTCAATCCTATTTGTGCTACCCTCAGCTATATTCTCTTGTCCCTCGATATAGTTGCAGTTGCCCTTTGCCGAGTTTTTATCGCCGTTGATTTAGTTGGCGTTGCCAGCTAGTGAATTTTCTCTTCCGTTAATATTGTTTTCAGCACCTTTGATGATATTTTTAACTCCGTTTGCCTTGTTCTTCTCACCTTCTACTACGTTTCCCTCTCCCAGCACCTTATTGATGGTTCCTTTAATCATGTTTTCCTTTCCAGCGATAAGGTTGACCGTTCCATCCACAGCATTATCGGTACCCTCCACCTTATTGGTACCCCCACTGACCTTGTTATGAGTGCCTGCAACATCATTTTTCATACCGCCGACTTCGTTGAGCTCACCAAATACAGCATTCTCGTGGCCAGTTACCGCATTTTTATTGCCACATACAGAATTCTCGTGGTTCTTCACAATGTTATCATTCCCCTGCACATTGTTGGTCTTCCCCTCGATTAAGTTGGAGTCACCCTTCACAAGATTGGTTTATCCCTTCACAGCATTTCCGCTTCCACTAATCTTGTTTGTTGCTCCCTCAATAACATTCTATTTTCCTTCGATTATGTTCGACTCACCCTTGATTTTGTTGACATCTCCAACTACAGCATTCTTTAGTCCAATAATAGCGTTGTTCTTCCCTTTAATCGTGTTCTAAGCTCCCTGAACCCCGTTTCGGTCGCTTATATCCAAAAGTGTGTTCTTGTGACCATCAATGTCATTATCATTTCCTTGAATACTGTTTTGGTCTCCTCCTATTCTGTTCAGACTGCCGTTCACCTTGTTTACGTCACCTGATATTGTATTGTTGCTCTCCGCCACTTCATTTTTCTTACCGACAATTGTATTGTTCTAGCCAGCCAGTTTATTCTCCTCTCCAATCACTTTGTTAGCGTTGCCGTCAAGTACGTTCTTGTCTCCTGCCACCTTATTGGTGTCCTTGTTGACAACGTTGTTCTTTCCGTTGATTTAGTTTGTGTTTCCTTGAACAGTGTTGCATTCCCCCTTCACATCATTTTCGTGCCCCTTTACAAAGTTAGTTTGTCCCTCTATGCTGTTCTTGTCACCCACTCCAGTATTATTGCTCCCAACTATCTTACTTTTGTCACCCAATTGAAGGTTTTGCTAGCCTCGAACATTATTGTCACTTCCCAGAATTTGACTAGTCGAACCATTGAGGACGTTTTGATTGCCAGTTACTGTACTTTGATTACCCTCCACAATGTTTTGGTGACCTTGGATAATCGTTTCCTTGCCCTTAACAAGAGTGTTCTTATCTCCCAGCACCGTGCTGTTCAAACCCTTGATGACATTCTCACTTCCCACGATGTCCAGCTCTTTTCCGGTAACTTTGTTCTTAGCGCCCTCAACCTGCACCTGAGTGCCTGCCACCGAATTCTTCTATCCTGTGATCATGTTCTGCAGCTTCGCCGGTTGAGCTGCTTTTTTGTCAGCCGGCTCTGTACTCTTCTCCTTCGTCTTGATGAGCGTATCTTTCTTCTTGTTTGCCAGGCTGAGACTGATATAGGACGACCACTTTTTAGTGAGGTCGCTCATAATTCCCCGAACATCCTCCCTTGTGGACTTTGTTGTGATACGGTTGGTCGCATTGATCTGCGGCATGATGACCGTAGTCAAGGCCACAGCCACGAGCAACAGAAGAATTGTGTGTCTAAACATGTATTAAATTACTATTCTACAAATGGAAGGTACTGTATAAGTTCTAATTGGAATCTTTACAGTGTTGGAAGGATTCCTTGCCCTTGTATCGACACCACACGAATAAGGGAATAGGTTGATCTGGTTAAGTGATCCCACTCACGTCGATTAGATATACGCTGATTCAGCATTTCCATATTGAACAATCCGGTAGCTTAGCAGCCTACTACAATCATTGATGACAAGTCATCTGCATTACGTCATATTCGGTCAGTCTGCGAATTACATTCTATAATAATATGCTTCAGACATTTAATTTTCTAATTATCGGCCGATGCGGTTCCGGCAAGTCAGCAACCACCCGCTAACTCACCGGCTCGGAGGCTGTTGAGGTCCGTAACTCACCCCATTCCGTTACCCAAAACGTTCGCTACTACCAGTCCACTCCTGCAAAGATCGAGCGCTGTAAGGTTAGCTTCGGCGTACTCGACATTCCCGGGCTGGATGAGATAGGCTCAAGGAAGCGCATTCGCGACATCATCCTTCACGAAATGTAGGAACGGCAAATCGACTTCGATGCAATACTTTACACGGTAGACTGCGTGACGCGCGACGTCGTTGATAACCGAAAGATCTTTAACTTTCTCAACGAACTGCCATGGACGTTACGAGACACCAAGGAATGTCTTATTCCGATACTCACAAAGTACGACAACCTCGTATTCGATGCTGAAGACGAAAATACCAAGAGAACGTTGGAGGAATTCGGTCGCATCTTCGAGTAGAACAACTATGGGGAGAGCTGGCGGCAGAATGGGCTTTACTGGATCAACACCACAAAGAATGTGGAGCGAAAAATGTCCATTTGCAACGAAATTAAGGAGGTGTATGAAACACAGCTGGAACGGCTTATCGGATTGCTGGTCAGAAAAAAGACCAAGCTGACACGAAACAAGATTCGTCAGTTTCTCGATGACTAGCATAAGTACATTCAGCGGAAGGCCAAGCAACTGATACGAAACAATCAGTTAGTTATGCGTGCGGCTAGTTGCATGTTAGGACAGCAGCTCACAATCTAGCTGAGTAGGCAAAAACACACCCAGAACTATACTGCGGCTACACTGGGTGGATTGGGAGTCCTGCTAACGAAAATCGTTAAGAGCGATCTTGGGAAAGCAGTGCTCGTGGTTGGGAGTGTCCTCATCACAAGTTGCTTCATCTTCCGAAATCTCGCGCAGGAGAGCACACTTATCTTGGAACGCCAGCAGGAAAGACCTGAGTTAAAGATGAAATTCTAGGACACCTATGTGGTGGAGAAAATCTATGAGGGCATTAGCAACTCCCTGAGAGACTTCATGACGCAAGTGCAGTGCACTGTTAACAACAACTGGCTGGTCGTGCACATACCCGAACGCTTTGAAGGCGATTACTTTACAATCCACAATTTAGCTGTAACGGAGTGTTATTTGGATGACTCAAGACTTGACCGAGACGAAAGAGGCGACTTCCGGTATGCTTTTCTGGAGGAATAAGAAAGGACAGTGACTTCACAACTCAAACTACGGTTTACGCTCATGGTGCCCGAAGAACACCAGCTGCTAGAACGTTTCGAACAGTAAAGCTACAACTTCAAAAAGTAGCTCGATCTGATATGACTGTGCGTTTTCAGTAGACTGGCTTAATCTTTGGGTCTGGCATGTTCAGCAGGCTGTACACCCTGGCAGCCCGAACGAGGTCTTGATCGAAGTCAAGGTGCAGGTTTCTGTGCTTGGCGAGTTATCGCTGGCGCTGCTGGGCTAAACGTCGTTGAGCGTTTATTGCACCCGTCCTACCTATCTTTTCGTTCTTTTCGATGCGACTGCGCTGGAATTTTTGGATTCCTGCCTCTAACTGTTTTCGGACGTTTGGGTCCTCCCGAGAGATATCGATGATTCGTTTTAACTGCTGTTCTGCCTTGATGCGTAGCTTGGCGATGTTTACGTTCAAGTCGTGTAGCTCTGGATCATAAGGGATATGCATGAAGGGTAGATCCACCAAATCGTCTTCATCTTCATCCATTTTCATCGGTATAAGCCCGCTGTCATGCCTCAGCTTCTCCATCTCATCGAACAGCTAGATTAGTGGCTGCAGTTCGTGCTTTAGTTTGTCACTGTTTTTGGGGCTGATTTTCGGTAGCCTAATAGTAGGTTTCTGCCCGACAGTCTGATTGAGTTTTTATTCCGGATTCAAACTGCGATTACGATGACTCGTATTGGGTGCCACTTGCCTGTGCCTCACCCGAACGTGTTACATATTACTGTGCAGCCAGTCCACCATCAACTCCACACTAACTTTCTTCCTCTACTGGTTGACCAGACTCATGAGCTTATCCTTGACACTGAGCTTGCTCTTCTGTTCCCTAATATCGAACGTCGAGTAGAGATACAGTTCATGCACCTGCTGGATGCTCATGTCAAAGTTAAGTTCTCTGAGCACATCGTGAAGCTCGTTGAGGCACATCAAGTTGACGTTGACTCGCTGTTTAATCACCATGAAGTTCAGTAGGTCGTTCAGGTACTCCTTTTGCTGTTCACTCTGCTGATACTTCACCGGCTCGAACACTAGCTGTGAGTTTAGGATTCGCTTCAGTTCGTGTGCAGACAATTCCTTCATTAATTTTATTATATCAATGATGTTTGGTGTGGGAACAGTCACTTATAGGCTGCAAGGTTGATCTTTATCGACCTGGCACCGAAGCGTTCGCCATTCAAGGCGAGGGCCTTCTTCACGCTCTTGTCGTCAACGCAGAGAACGAAGGCTACGCCTCGAGATTCTCCTTGTTCGGCTGAATTAGGTCGAATACTTACATCGAAGGATTCTGGTGGAGCAGGTCGTTATCTTTTTGCTTCTGAAGAATTCTGTGACCTAGCTTTCGTCGGCGTTGTAAGGGAGCCCACCCACGAAGATTTCTAAATCACGCTTGCGCTTGAAAGCGTCTCTTTTCACCATTTCGTCAACCTCTTCCTCTTATTCCGTCCTGGCTGGTCGTTGGTTCTATTCGTCATTCTCTTCGAGCTCTTCCAGGGAAGTGGCGAGCTCGAGACTGAACCCTTTGCTTCTGCCAGTTTGCTGTTTGATGTCCTCAACGCACTTATCCATCTAGACGCGGAAAGCATCTGGGACATCAAAAGCAGCTACGTTCTTACCGAACTTTTTCATTCCCTTGATTTCCGAAACAACCTTCTCAGGTAAGAAGTTTCTCAGGAAGTTGAAGACGAAACCCATCGCAGTGAACTCGACTGGAGATTTCATTGAGTACGTAATGTACCCGTCTGATGAGTTTAGCAGTGACCGCTGGGAGATCCTTTCGGTGTTACCTGAGATGTAGGCTAAAGCCTTTGCTAGTGCCTTAGCAGGATCACCTTCCTCATCGATCATTTCTTTCGCAATATCCATGAAATGTGGCAATACGGCATCCTTGACGGACTTGAGACTAATAACGATGTCTCGAGCACTTGCCCTAACGATGTCAACAGGCTGTGGCGTTCCTGTACGCTTGAACTTGAGCTTGGCTATGCGTTAGATGCGCTCGATGAGTGGCAGCTGCATTTTGGTGAAGAACGTCACGCAGATTCCGCTTCGACCGGCTCGCCCTGTTCTGCCTGCCCTATGTATGTAGGTTTATACATCCTTAGGCGGCTAAAGTTGCACGATCAAGTCAACTTCAGGGATATCGAGTCCGCGAGCTGCCACATTCGTCGCTATCAAACACTTAAGCTTCCCCTCTTTGAAGCTCTTGAACGACACCTCTCGTTGCTTCTGTGGGATGTCGCCATGAAGGACCTGCGCCTCCTGCTTCAGGTTCGCCTTTCCGTAGATCTAGTTGGCTTCCTTCTTTGTCTAGCAGAAGATGATGGTTCGGCCGTGGCGTCCACCGTATAGGTTGACTACATCAGCGATTACAGAATTCCTGGAATAGTATGGACAGCTGATTCCCAAGTGCTCTACGGTCTTGGACGTCTTGATTTCACTGTTCTTGATAAGGTCAATGAACTCACGGTCTAAACTAGCTTTGGTGTGTACTTGGGTCG
>ERZ724508.403-NODE-403-length-31301-cov-5.415477_pt1 | contig 31301 bp, 45 predicted proteins | sample MGYA00376041_ERZ724508 | MGnify/ENA primary metagenome ERZ724508 (study PRJEB28724, sample SAMN07190887) | wastewater metagenome | isolation source: effluent of sewage treatment plant in Hong Hong | place: USA: Christiansburg, Virginia | collected 2016-03-01 ...
TTCTCATGTTTGAGAGGATGAGACAAAACGCACCTCGGCATCAACGCGCCTTCCGCGATTAGATCATCAACGAAAGTAGGAAACTGTTCGAGGGCTCATACTCAGCGCTCGAGGAGGAACACGAGGCCAAGCAGACGATTGAGATTGTAGAGCAACCATTCCGGGCTCCGGTGGATGTCCTCTACCCAACACAGACAGGACTGCCACAGAAAGTGAAGACAGCATTGGCCAAGGCAGCGAACAAGGCAAGAGCTCCCCCACGCGAAGGGCAGATGCAGTATAGCAGACGCTTTCAGGTCGCGGGATGGCTCAACTGCATTCCCGAAGACTTCTCGAGGTACGTGGTGATGCTGAAGCCATCGGGGGTTCGAGTGCTGCTCTTCTTCCACAACGGGAAGGTCGTCGCTCGGGACAAGCACAGCTACTTGCAGAAATAGTTCTTCACTGAGTATGCGGGGAAGACCGCATCGTCGACTGTCCTGGACGCGATCTACAACCCCGAGACCCAGAGCTACTACGTCACGGATGTCATTGTCTGGAAGGGGAACTACCTCTGTGCAGAGGAGGCGCTATTCCGCCAAAATTGGATTGCTTCAAATCTCCCTGCAGTGAGCGCGCCGATCGAAGTTGAAGGTTGTATGCTTACCTTCAGACAATGCAAGCTTTACGAAAACACCAGAAGCAATCTCATTGAGCTTTACAGCAAACCAGCTGAGTACCAAAAGGAGGGTTTTGTCTTCATTCATCCCTAATCCAAATACCTGTTTCGCAACAATGAGGAAGTCTTATGCTGGAAGGATGCAAATATATCCAAGTATCCCATCGACACCGAGGCAGACGGAATCACCAGAAGTGAGGAAATTAAAGCTCTGGGGACTATAAGTAAATCTCGTGGGCTCTATACCATCGATAGGCACAAGCTTTGGCAGTTCGATGAAAGTGTAGATATCCAGGGTGCAACATTCTGTCGGTTTGGTTTCACCAGAATTACTGTTACCAAAGGCGAGGAGACAGGGATGGTTGTTGAGGGGGAATAAGAGACTCTGGAAGTGCGATTGGAAGGTTTCAGAGTAATCTCCTTCAACACCGGGCTGGTAAAATGTTTGGTTGATCCGCTGAGCAAACTGGTATACCAATATCGCGCCCGCCACAATCCACTAAGGTTTGAGTAACTACTAGGCAGCCTTCCCAAGTGATGCTTATCGAATTGTTAAATCAAAAAGAATATCATCCAAAGAGTTTAGTAATAGGGTTGGGTTCTCCAGTGAGGTGGATTTCCCACGTGGAGAATACCTTTATGCAGGTCACAGTCTCCGCATTGCGGGGGCCATTACGGTAGGGTATCAGCATCGCTGCCAACACAATTTTAAGCACAGCATTTACCATCAATGTAGTGATTGCATTGGCAAGGTGCACCGGCCGTTGTAGCTCAGAGTAATGTGAGAATATTCCAATGTTGCAGAAATAATTCATGCGGAGCAGCATCCACATGACGTCAAACCCACTACTCAGGAGAAGCATGACCATCACGAATTTGTTGTAGCAGCCATCGAAATAGTTCAGCCAAAAGATCGCCAGAAGTGCTAAGGCGATCATAATACCCAAGAGGTTGGGTCTGCTAAGAGCTACGAAGAGTTCCAGGATTAGAAGCAACATGCCAAGGTAGAAAACGCTTCGCAAAGTTGAACTGAAGTATCTGCGAGGGATCAGCCTGGATTTTGGAAGTGATTGTTTGGATGCTAAAACTGTCGACAACTGCTCGTTCCTCCTAATCACGCTCGCGCCAAAAGGACTTTGTATGATCTGCAGCTGGTTTCTGTAGTCCTTTAGCTACAGCTCATCTTCCATAAGAAACTTCTTAAGCTCCATGAGCCTTTGTTCGCAAGGTTGCTGTAAGTCAGTGCGTCCCTCTCGCCAAGTTGCCTTGATGTCTTTATCCAGCCGAACAATTTCCTTTCGCATTGAATCCATTCTGTCTACGTCTTTCTTTTTGTACTCGTCAGAAGTTCGACCTTCTCGATAAGTGCTTTTGTTGCCTTCGTAAGGACTCGAGAAAATTCACGAACATCGACTTCACCTCTTGAGCTGGTCTTACACTACTTCCAGAGTTCCTCAAGGACCTACTCGTGATACTTAGAAGGAAGTTCAGCCTTCTCTACAAGCTCGTGGTTGAAGAGAGTCATCAGCTCACCCTTTGAAAGAAGACGGTTGGCTTGATAGCCAAGTGCTTCGAACTTTGCCTCCAAAGTTTGCTGGTCGTTCATATTGTTAATAACAAACTGACAGAACAGTTAGTAGACAGAAACAGTCAGCTTCTCATATGCTTAACATAGTGACCATCCTGCCAAGTTCCCACCACCAATCTTCCAAATTTGTCTTTAAACCTTCCTCGACCGTGCATCTTTCCAGCCTTAAACTGTCCTTAATACAGGCGACCGTCAGGCCATTCGAACCGGCCAAATCCTTCCTTCATATCGTTGGAGTAGGAACCAATATATCGTCGTCCGTCTTCCCAAATGAACTCCCCTTCGCCGTGCATCAGCCCCTTCTGCCATTGTCCTTTGTAAGTTCGAGCACCTTCTCCAAAGACATTGCTCTTCCATACGCATTCGCCTTGCCCTGAAATCTCATTGTCCAAAAAGCTTCCAACATAGCTACTCCCGTCTGCCCATACGAATTTGCCGTACCCGTTTTTCTTGCCATCAATATAGCCGCCTTAGTAAATCGTCCCATCCGGCCATTCTTCTCGTCCTATACCATTAGGTTGGTCGTTTCGATATGCACCCCTATAACGAACTTTAGTTTCACTATAAAAAAAGTGCCCCTGTCCCTCTGCCATATCGTGTTGATAGTCTCCTTCGTAAAGGTCGCCGTTTCGATGGTAAAAGCGTCCTTTTCCATTTGCCTGATCTTTTCTCCACTCCCCTTGGAAGATATCACCGGTGTGATAGAACAGTATTCCATTGCCGTGCCTCAAGCCCCCGAGCCACCCACCGTAGTAAACATTTCTATCGGAAAGCTTGTACGGAGCTGAGTAGGAAGTGTGAAGTACCAAGTATGCACCCTTCGCTTTGGTGCGTCCACTTGTACTATCCATGTGCTTCGTTTAGGTGGTTTAGCATGTCCAGTAACTCATGAGGAAGTTCCGGCATTCTTTATAGTCCCTCCGGTGAGTGTTCTCGAATCATCTCGCTGTCGTAGCATACCCTGACTGTGAAGTAGTGAACGGGATCTGTCAAATCGCCAGTTCCGAAAAGATGACTAGTCGGGTCATCGGTATTGCGACAGATCGCGCAGATTCCCCCCATGCAAGTGTTTTGTAAATATAATCGAGAAGTCCGCCAAGGATAGATCGGAATGTCAACATCAATGGAACTTGGATAGAGAAGAATTACGAGACTTGCTTTGTTGGTGGAGTGGGTGCTTGCTGCTGCTAGTTTGGAACGGTTGACCTAAGGAAGATGATGCCGCATTGTTCAGCAATGAACTCTCGCATAGTTCACGAATACGAACAAGGTCGCGTAAACAAGCTGTACGTACTTCCTCGCCATTGAATTTCTTCAGCATTCTGTTGTCGAATTTATCCGAGTCGTTGATAAGTACGCTTAGTACCATATGCTTGTAAAGTTTGGAGGGCTAGTCGTCTGAGGCTGGGAGTTTTACCGAGTGATCATTATAAATTTCCTTCAGAACTTGGATTTCCTGAAGCAAGATGTCATGCTTGATTTTTGCCTATGAAAAGTTATCGAGGATTGTTTCGCGAATCTGAGCATATTTCTCCAGGAGGGCTCTATGCACCCGTTCGAACTCGGCCTCGAGGAGCTTAAGACCCAAAGTCATTTCCTGGTCAACATCCAGCATATTCTGGCTCACCACCTTCTCCAAATCACTAATGCTCTCAACCACCTTACCGACCTTTCTACTCATGATGTCAAGGTCTAATTGAATCTGCTGCATCACATTTTTGACAGGAGTCACTCTGTGAAGTTTGTGCTGAATGTTTCCGTAGACGCAGTTCACACAAAGCTGCTTCTGCTCATTCTCACAGTAAAGGCTGGCGAAGTTATTGTGGACGAGGCATCGAAGAGGGGCACCGTTGGCATACAGTAAATCGTACAGTTCAAGGCAAGAGCAGATTTGCTCGCGGTTTCTAATCAGCTTGTCTATCAATGCTTCTGAATCGGAATGGTCAATGAGACGCATCGGTCTTAATGGTGATGGTTCGAGTACTGGTTTGTGTGACTTGCTAGTGGCGTTGAGTATATTGTTTGAGGCGGTAGGAATGCTACGATTCATGCCAGCGATTTTATCAGGGCTCCCCTTTTATCGTGGGGTTGGGTTTGTTGTGAGATGAAGCTTCGGTTTCGTCGGAGTGATGTTTCTCTTACCCAAAGCTTTATCGGAAGCCAACGGAGATTTATTGCGACGTGATGGTGACTTCTATGGAGACGACATAACTTCTAACAGTAAATTTAATACCCAGCATTAACGATTGTCACTTTTAAACACCTCATATGAAAGCTCAATTATAATTCAATTAGCTGAGGATGGATAGGGAGGACCGTTCGAGAAGTCGTGATCGAGGAGGATTCGGCGAAGACCGTAAGACGAAGCTGTTTGTTGGGGGTCTGAGCAGTGAGGTAGCAACCTTTCCTTCAACCTAGATCACCAAGTCTGACTTGGAAAAGCTCTTCTCGGAGTTTGGAACCATCACCGACCTCTACCTTAAGGAGAAGCCAGGAGCGAACTCTTTTGCGTTCGTCGAGTTCAGGGACACTCGATAGGCTGAGTAGGCCATCCAAAAGTATGTCTTTCTGAATTTATTGGCATTGGGTAATGCCCATTGCCAATCATTGGAATCCCTCAAATTAACAACTTAGGCTTAACCGCTCCACCTTCAAGGACTCATCCATCAGTGTCAACTTTGCTAAACCTCGCCAACCCCGGGGAGAGGGTGGCGATCGTGGTGGTGGTAGGATGGATCGATCAATGTCCAACGATCGAGAGGATGACCGATTCGGAGGAAATGGAGTAAGCCGTGGATTCCAAGGAGGACGAGGAGGCGAACGCTTTGGCGATCGTAATGGTAATTCTTCCCTTAACAAAGACGACAATGGTGGAAGAGGAACATTCGATCGTGGTTATGGAGTGGAGCGCAACGGAGGCGGAGGTGATCGTGGAGGAGGATTCGGTGGAAACGGTGGTGGATTTGGAGGAGGAGGAGACCGTGGATTCGGCGGTGGTGACCGTGGTGGATATGGTGATCGAAACAACGGAGGAGGTGATCGTGGCGGTGACAGGCCGAAGGGGTGTTTCAACTGTGGAGAGGTTGGCCATATGTCACGTGAGTGCACCAAGGGTTCTCTTTGCGTTTATTCTAGAGAGGAAGCAGTTTAACCGCGGGCCGAGAGATGACGGAGTTGGAGGCAATAAATGCTTCAACTGTGGAGGAGCAGGCCATTTCTCACGCGAGTGCACTGAAGGTTCATATTTTCTGACCTCAGAGAAGAAGCCTTTCAATCGAGGACCAAGGGAGGAAACTGGGGGTAACATGTCACGCCAAGACAACTTCCGCCATGACAACAACCGCAACCAGAATGACAACCCCCGAGAACGCAAGCCTGATGTGAAAGTGGACAGTACTGGACTCCAGCCAGAAGAGTACTGATGCCTTGTGACAACCAAACCGAAATCCCAACAACAATATTTACCATGAACTCAACAATTATGGTCAGGCCTTTTTCTTTCTTGTCTTTTTGAGAGGCTACTCTACTTCCTCTTCAGACTCTTCAGCCTTCTTAGTGGGTTTGTCGGACATTGTTTCCTTGTAGATGTCAAGGTCTCCGGCAAAGAGCACCTGTTGAGCCCAACCAGCATATTTCCCAAACTTCTGTTCGTAACAGTCCGCAATTTTATTGTACAGTGAATCGCTGAGACTCTTCTTGTCACTCTCTTTGCCAATATACCCAAGTTTTTTTGCCAGCTGAAATACATGCGTGTCGACAGGAACTGCTTGGTGACAATCCATTGAGAAGAGGCATATACAGTCAGCAACTTTGCGACCAACACCCTTCAGCTTGGTCAGTTCTTTGCGAATTTCGTACCAAGAAATATTTCGGTGTAACTCTAACCACTTTTGACCTCCGTTGCGACGTATGGCTTACGCTGCCTCAATGACGTATTCTGCCCGATAGCCGAACCCCATTTCCCTAAGTTTCTGAACAGTTGCTTTTTCTAGCTACTGCAACGATGGGAAGGCATACCATTTTTTCTCCTTTGTTTGGTGTATCAACTACCCGTAAGTATTCCTCAATGCTTCAAGTAGCTTCGTGATGCGACTGATGTTGTTGTTAGAACTGCAGATGAAACTGATGGTGCATTCCCACGGATCTTGGCGTAGTATTCTGACACCTGGCAAACGTTGACACACTTTGCTCATATGTGGATCGATTGCTGACCAGTCCTTATGTAGTTGCTCGATGTTAATGCTGCTGTTGAAGTAGTCCATCAACACTTAGGGGAATTCTTTGATGCTGTCCGGACTAACCTCTGCTATCACAGTGGCAGAGTCCGGGCGTGACAACTGAACGTACTGACGGTGCAACACACCCTCGAACATGCCAGGAGTAGATTCCTGCCAGTTGAAACACTGCCCGTTTATAAGAGTGTTCTTCAAGTTAAGTTCCTGCTCGGGAATGTTAAGTACGTACTTTCCCATAGCTCTGCGAATAGTGTAAATCATAAACTAATGAGTAGCGACGATCAGATGACCTCGTCGGAAAAGGCATCGATGATGTACTCGATCATGCTGTGGGAGAAGGAGCCGAGCTGTTTGAGCATGGAGACAAACAGCTCCTTCTGTGAGATTATGCGTTCGGTATGAAGCTATATTTCACTTGAATCCGTGTGGGTGAAGACAGACTAGAGCATCATAGCGCAGCCGTCGATGCTGTGCGCTGAATATACATACTCGTTATGCACCTTGCAAGCTAGTTTGGTCACCAACTATTCGTTCTAGCGACTAAACAGGTACATTGTCGCTGTAGCTGCTCGTCTTGGCCCTGAAAGTTATCCAGATTTGAGGTTGGCCAAACTACCTTTCTGTTCTACCTTGTCGTAGCAGTAGAAGTATACGTATGGCCCATTCACCTTGACGTCGAATATGTTGGTCAGTTGTTGCGAGTCGTTGGCAAAGCTTCGAAGCTTTTCAGATTCGATATTATAGACTAGGCAGCTGTAGTTGAATTTCGGGTCGTAGCAGAGCAGCAGCAATTGCTCTGGAGTGAGTTCTTGAACTGACCTCAGCACAGTATTTGAGCTTGGCCTTTCAAATACATAGCTGGTTGTTGATTGCTCGAGAAAATCCACGACATGGATTTCGAAGTGATTGTTTAGTTTACAGTAGTAGGCCAACCGGCTATTGTGGTTCAGTCTTTCAAAGGTAAAATTTTCAGAGTTTGTGATGAAGACTCGATGAACGGTCGCCGCAGGATACTTCAGAAAGGTGAGTCGGTGCGAATTTGTTTACTCAGCCCGCTCCAGGATGCAGTAGTGGACTGTATCAGAGAAGAGCAAAAGTTTGCAGCGATACAAGCTTTCCGAGAGGTATCGAAAGGTCAGCTGCTGCCTCTCCTTGTTACCCACATTTAACAGCGCGATTTTGTGAGATCTTGGTAATAGGTACACGAACTCCGCACCTGTTAGGCACCCGAACTGAAGAACCGGAGCTTCCTCCGAATATTTAGCAAGTAATTTCCCCTCCCTGCTGTAGTGCCACAGAATCGTCTGTTTCATATTGTGGGAAACAGCGATCACTTCGCTACTGTATGTCAGCGCTGCGCCTTCAATAAACTTCTGGGGACCGTCCAACTATACCTTGACCGAGTGTCTTAAAAACATGCCGGATATAATTTATCAGTCGGCATAACTCATTCCGTCGAGAAGCATGAGCACACCTTGTGGAATTTGCACTGTCCTTGTGCAAATTATTGTCCGCTAAACGACTGCTCTCCAAAGCTGTTGTTGATCTCGCCCAATAGTGCATAACTGTTTCTCGTTCGGTGCTCCTTCATTCCAGAGATCTCTTCGGCTGAGCTGTTATGGCTACCACCGAAGTTGTTCTCATGGAAATTGGGGTAAAGGTGGTCTGGAGTATACGCATTGTTTTGTTTGGGGTGTTGCTTCGGATGCATTCCCTGTGGGAGGTTGGGATTTATTACTTGTGGTGGCATGCCCATTCCCAAACTTCCCCCGTTTTGCATTGCCATCGCTTGCATCTGATGCATGTAGTAAGGCATTGGCTGAAGTTGAGGAGGACAGAAATATTGACTATTAGGCACCATTCCTGGTGGATAGTAGGGGTACACAGGTGGTGGGTAGTAATGACTTTGAGGAAACTATGGATAGATGGGTTGTTGATAGTTCATCTGACGAGTTTCCATTCGTGGGAGATACTGATGGCTGTGCTCTCCTCTTCCTTGATAGTGGAAGGTCTCGCTCGTGAACTGATCATATATCTGAGGTTGTACTGCTTGCTGAGGATAGGACACTTCCTTCGTTTGCATTTGATTGGTGATTCCCCCGTTGAAAGAGTTGGAATTGTTGCTTTTGTACTTGTCGATTTTTGTATTTCTCAGAAACCCTTTTGGTCTATGAAACTCCTCTTGAGGGTTATTCCTTGGATATTCTTTGGGCTGTTTGGGAAGCTCATAAGGAGCATCGTTCAGATCCTCCTTACACAACAGCGAGTTGCTATCAAGGGGATCATCATTGTTACTTCGGAAAGTTGAGCTTGCAGACTCACAAGTTGTCACCCCAGACAGTGGAATCTTTATCTTGAATCTTTCGGACTGATAGTTAATGGGAGAACGGCTCCTCTCAATGGTCCTTTCAGATGGTCGTTCCTGTGGTTGATAGGAATTCCGTGTCGAATTCAACGGTGATTTTGATCGACTCCTCTAACGAATTTCTTGGTTAAGCTCGCTGATAATGGATTCCATTTTGGTGAGGATATTACGACCACGAGAAGTGGACCGGTTGGAATCCATGAGTAATTGTGTTTGGCTAAGGCTATTTCTATCTGTTTGGTATTGGTTGAAGTGTTTGGTTATTCTGTTGGGCTTCGGGGGAGCATCTTCAGCGCATTCTGCTGTCTCATCGTTGTAGTCATCACTTGCTTTGTTTATAATGCTGTTGTTGCGGCTTGTAGAACGACTTTTCCGACGGATTTACATCCTTCTTCGAGCGAATTTACGAGTACTTCTATCGATCAAAATTCTCTGGGCTTCGGAGCGAATCTATGCAAAGCAGGCTCCAACACGCTTCCTTTGAAGTGCCAGAATCGGTTAGAGAAGCATCCCTGCTCGTTCTAGCAGCAGTTCGTTCATATTATACGAAGAGTTGTGCCTGCCAGTTTTGATTGTGTTTGGAAATGTAGGAGGGTGCCTTGCTTGATGTCCATTCGAAGATGAATCGCCCGAAGGGTTTTTACTTACCAAGAGCCTGACCCTTCGCATGACATCAAGTTAGCAATAAGATCCCAATCCGGTTGATTGCTTTACTGTTAGAAAAGCCCTTATCATCTGCTTTTGGGCTCGCAAAGCTACGATTTCGAAGATGCTGGAGCAGCAGGTCAACTGAAGCTGGCTGAATTGACGGTTGCGGTTTAAACGTCTCGCTAGGTACTGCTTGTCATCTAGAGCAAACACATAGATTGCGCTGAAGTGCATACTAAGTCTCTTGCGGACAATGTAGGAGAGGTTGTTCAGGCAACTACGAACTTCTGTCGAGCACATCGACTAATCAAAGATATCGCCTTCACGGCTTGATGTGCTGCCTGACTGTGTCATAAATCTCGCTGTAGTTCTTTTCTCGCTTTATGTGTCGAAGTCTTCTCGAAATCCCCTTCCTTCTGCTGCTCTCATGAAGATTATTATTAAATTTATGCTGCTGTTGTCACGAATCGCGGGCATTGCGAGACACGCGACGACGGTACCGACCTTGGGGCTTTATTTCATCGAGGTCTTCCTTGATCCGATAATAGCTAGCAATTTTCTCTAAGTGCTCGCAGAGTTGCTACTCATCTCCCGTATTCACGTAGTGTTCGTAGGCAGTGACAATCTTTTGGTTGTTCTCAAGCGCTAGCCGCCGTAGCAGTTCCATGTTGGTATGGTTGCTGTACTTCAAGATGAGCTTCATCAATGGTTCCGGTTGCCGTGGTGGCTCGTTCCGAAAATCTCCACCGCTCTTCCTTTTGAATAGTTTCAACTTATGTGCAAGTTCAACTTGATCCACTTCATCGTTGAAGTAGTCTAAGAACAGCTGCTCAGCTTATTGATTCTAGTGTAGGACCAATGATTTGTAGAAGCTCGCTTCTGCCTCTGTTGCAAGCCCTTTTAGCTCGAGTTCGGCAATCAGATTCATGCTGTGCTCCTGCTCAAAAGAAATCGGATAGTTCGTCGATATCTTCTGAATCACGTTGTTGTTCTTGCGGATAATTATTGGAATGTCGTATTTGCGTTGTGGCTGTTGGGTGACCTCACGAGTCTTCTCCTTTGAGCTGCCTCTTCGGAAGTTGTTCAGCATTTTCTGATAACGTTGCTTTGCCTATTTGCTACGAAGGAGCGCCTCTCGAAAGTTCTAGAGGCTACTCTCTTCAGTCAGCTGATATTTCCCCAAAAACTCCTCAGTCTGTTCTAGAAGTTCGCACTTCAACTTGAGATACTCCAGCTCGTTGATATCCTAGTTCTCCAACAGTAGCTTCAAGTTCTCCATCACCAGCTCCTTCAGGGATGGTTCGAACGAATAGTCTTTGGCAGACTAACGATTCTGAAGACTGACTGGCAGCACATTCTTTTCTGGTTGGTTCTCCTTTGCGATGATCTCCTTCACCTTCTCCTCAGTACGTGACCAGTTATCGATGTAGAGCTCACACATTCTCCGTTATCCAATATAAATGAGCACTGCGCTGTTGCTGTCTGGCGACTGCATTGTGTAGCATGGTACACTCCACAACGCTGTGAGATTATTGCTGCGTACTACTACTGTCGGTTGGTCGCTACTCAAAAATAACTTCTCGAAGAGGGGGAGATCGTCAATATGCCCCAATGTTGCTGTTTCCGAAGATGCAGTCTGAGCAGTCGCCAACTCGAATTCGGTGCCACCGGCTATGAGCTGTGGTTCGTCCTTCCGAGGAGTGGCAGGTTCGAGATACGAGCTTGCGAATGACATGTTGTCTTCGTTGAGCTACTTGGACACCACGAGGGTTAATGTTTCATTGCGGAAGGCCTGGAGGTTACGACTTACATGATCCAAGTCGTAAAACTTCCCAACTCGATCGGTAAGCCCAACGATCTTGTCCTTGAGATCGAAGGTATGCGATATGAGATGTCCAAGATCGACTGCGGAGTAGCTCCTACTCACAGTGATCTTTTTGAGCGACTTGTTGAATCTCAGCAAGATGGTGTTCATAATCTTCGATATTTAAATGATAGGTTCACGTCACTATCAGTACTAGTTCCTGGAGATAGGTCGCTAGTAATGAGTCTGTTGGTTTATCTGCACCATCCTGTCGAAGTCGAGCAGATAGTCGCACTTATCCGAGTATATTAGCATCGAACCTTTGCCACCGTTGAGTTCATACTGCTCGTTCATCCGGATATTGATATCTCGAGAATAGCCAATGTAGGCCTTATCCTGTTTGATGAAGCAGCGCCAAATGTAACCAACGAACGGCTCAGCTCGGAGTTGGTAGTCCATGAATTCGTCACTCATCACCATTCCCGTGAGATCGAATTTTTTTGCTTCCGGACCGCTCCCTATCGCAAACTTGCTGCGAGGTAGCGCACTGTTGAGCTTTTTGTTGTAGCTTCGGTCGAACAGATACCAATAATCTCCATAATGGTAAGAGAAGATGAACTTGCTTGTAATTTGCGGGAGTGGTCGCTCTATTGTCGCTCCTGAAGTAACCCTCGGAAGTGGAGGATTTTCGAATATACCTTCCCTCACTGATAATTTATTCCTCTTTAGAGTCAACCTGTCAGACTTGTCTGGATCTCTCACAGTAGCCAAATTTTCTTCCCTCTCGTTGGTCTTATCCTCATTTTCCGGTCTGCTTTTGCTATTTCTTCCTCTTTGTCTTCTGTCAGCCCTATCCTGATGTTAGAGGTGCATCCAAAACCCATGTTTCTCCATTTCAGTATAGCCAACCATTTCTCCGCATGGGCAATCGAATTTTAGTTTCTCCATGAGCGTATGGTAGGCTTTGTGAATGCGAGGTTTTAACTTCCATGGCTTCATTTTACAGCTTGGGCAAGACCCCTTTTCTCCCATCCACTTCTGGGCGTGGTATTTACAGAAGAGAGTATCACATTGCAGACATTCGATAGGCTCCGTGACAATTCCGTAGCAGAGTGGACAGGTCAATAGCTCAATTTAGCGTTGGCACCATTCCACCTTTTTACTAAGAGTATCGCTGCTGATGAGCCTCTCGATTTACGATTCCATGAGACAATTAATATACTAGTCTGACTAGTCTAACTCGGGAATATTACAACTTGGAGCGGTTACGCGCGAGCTAGCTACCTTCCCTGGGAAATTCGGAAACTAATATAATAGAGATGAATGAAACTTCAGAGAGGCCTGCACGCCTAACCAAAGCAAACTGTAAGTATTCAGTGATGCAGCTAGTACCAACGTTCGGGGATTGCTCCAAGGTGACTCCTAGCAATGCAACCACTACATCGATGGTGAGCAGAGTTTTAATGCAGAACTCGATCGGTTCACACGAGGCTTCGCTGATCAGGATCGTCGTGAGAGGCAAAAGGAAAGATAGCGGAAACTGCAATCAATTGACAACCATCGCAGGCAGTTGGTGGAGAAGGAGCAGCAGAAGAATCAACTAGAAGATCGGAATGCCATGAAATATTTCGAACGTATCGACCAAAGTCAGAAGTTGCATGAAATTCGGCTAAAAAAGACTGCCCACACCAACAGGTATTCTCTCTTTATATGCCTTAGTCTGCCATTCAATCCGATTAACCACCAGTACGATCATACTCCCAGCGGTGAACAGCTGAAGCGTAACGATTCTGAGCATCGACTTAAGTAACTTGTAAGAGCGCATAATCTCATTACGCGTGGCACCAGCGGATACAACGTCATCAACGGACGTGCCGACTCGCTAGTGGAGGGCCTTGTTCCGACAGACCTCAAAAGCACATTCGTAAACAAGCTCAACGATCACTATGAGCGTTATCGTCTGAAGGCTAGTTCACAAACCGACGTGTTCCCTTGAACAACTTTGTGTGCATACTGCCTATAATTAATGCTGAGTGATTACAGAAGGAAAAACATCTACGAACGGTGGAAATCGAAAGACTACCTCAGTCATATCGGGCGGTTACAGACTATCATGAGCAAAACTAATAGTCTTGGGAGGCTCGGTAAGGGTCGTCAGCGAACCTCCAACCAGCCTTTTACGCATCCCATTGATATTCATTTTCATAGTCGCAAACTGGATGAGTCGTAGAGCAGAGGGCAGTTACTGCCTAATCTTCTACGTAATCACCAACCCGAAGGGCAACGTCGAAGCCCAGTAAAGCAACAACCACCACCAGCAGAACTTAGCATTCTTCGAGAAAAGCTTTTGCATGTGAACTCCGAGTATAGACGAGATAAGTACGAGAAGAACTACAAAACGACACTACGCCTGCTGCACAACTTACGTCGAAAACCGTTGACCTCGCCGAAGGTCAATCTCCATAAGCTTTACACGGACTCGCAATTTCTCAGCCGATGTTTTCCCGGCCGGAGCTATACACATCTTTGTCGCAACCATTCAGGCAAGCTATTCGATCAGCTATTTCTCAAGTTTTAGAGACTTCCAACAGGCTGGAACAAATACGATTTGTTCTCTATTTAGAAGGTCTGCGGTAAGCCAGCACGTAAAAAACGTAAACCTATGCTGTTCTCATGGACGGAATTACAGAAGGATCTCTTTCTCTTTCGACTACCTTATCGGGATGAATCGCGACTCCATATCCAGATTAATCGCTTTACAGGAAACGATTCATTACCGCTCGGAAGCTTTGTTGTGTGGAGGGGTCGTAACGAAGTCTGCACGATAACAAGCAGAGGCGGATTCGACTTGGGTGAGTTTCGTTGTATCGCTGAGCTTTTACGAGTGGAGAAAGAGGTATCCACGGACGGTCGAAACATAATCTAAGAAGAAGAGCCTTCCTCTTGCTGCAGCAACGAGAATCTTCCGAACAAGCAATCGGCAATGTTCCTCGCAGGGTTGGAAGCACTTTCAAACCATCATCGAGATACCTCGTCTTCGGGGTATAGCGACCCTTTCGAACCGCAGACCGATAGATGATCAAAGTATGCGGTTTCATAGCATGAACACCGGCAACTTATTTTGAGCTTGGATGGCAGATGACAAGAAGGTAGGATTGAACCTACGCAGCTCCATGATGTTGTAGCGGTTGAGAGCTGATGGTTCTGGATGCGGAGAGAATTGTGGGAGACTGTTCACCCTCATGCTTTATCGACGAGGTCGGTGGGTGGGCTACTCTATTTGGAGCGACTGTTCTTTGTAGCGATCTGGCATCGGCGCATTCGTAATTTATGCCTTTATTTCCGATTTCGCCGGTGGCTTGTCAGTCAATATTTGACGGGAGTTGTACCGATGCTACATGATTGTTAGGGAGTCCTCTGGGTTGCTGTTGGTCTGCACTGGTTGTTTCATTATTTCATTGACGCGAGGTGTAGGCAGGTTACGGCCATAAGTGGGAGAATTGGTCTATGGTAAGGTCATCTTTCTAGGAACTCTGGTCGGACTCTCCATTTCCTTTTCGATAATGGCTAGTTTGTCGAGCTGTGAATCGTTGGTGTACAGAAGATGCTTTTTGCCGACACCTGAGAAGATGCTACTGTCTCCGTTGACGGGAAACTGCAAACGTGCGTACTGCTTTGTGGGGCTGTTCGGTCTACGTTCACTTTTTTGTTTACTTGGCGAGCCTGGGTAACTGCAGGCGCTGAAGGGAAAGACTTCGCTTGGTCGACATGTGAGTAACAAATAAAAATAAATGGAGCACGAATGGTGGAAGGTATCAACGTTTAAGGGTTGCGTAAAGACGACAAACTGGGCAGATGATGGACTGCAATAGCCACATCCTAATGTAGTTACTATGAAAGGGGTGTTTCAAAATACACGGCAACTCTACAGCATCTGACGGCTGCACAGATGTTCGAAGACAAATTGAGCAGACAAAAGCGAGTCCCCGATGTTGAAATTCGATTCGGAAGATTCACATCTTAGTCGAAGAATTCAAGAGCAATGCTGATAATCGGAGATTCAGCATATGCAAGAAGCAAGCGGCTTCATAATCCAGGCTAATAAGTTCTGCTGAGCGATGCAAACAATTCAGTCAATGTACACATTGGCAGCCTTTGCTCTGAGATTTTAAGGCTGAGCGAGAGGTGAGTGCTTGCGTTTCGGATGTGACCAAAACTTGAATTGATCATTCTCTGATGGTCGGCTGACTTTGCGGCTTTCTTTCTGAAGGTGCACTGTCAAATTAGCCAAGACGAGTCCACACTCTTTTATTGTTTGTGTTCCTATAAACAGTTCCCTGCTCGTCGCAGGATAAGCAACAGGACAAAGCAGCAACAGCAGCTGAACACAACGTTTCCTCTCTTCAGTAGGATCACTTCATCTTGGATGTTAACCTCCGTTTTCGTGGTATCCCTCGCTGAGGTGAGATTGCGTAGTATTCGTTGATAATTATATCACAATGCTAAGATACTTTCTTGTGCATAATCCTTGAATCATAGCTGCTCAGTTTGGCTCGCTGCGATCCATCTCTTCGATCTGCATATCAATTAAGTCGTCATTGTAGTTGACTTGTCTGCGCACACGATTCCCACGTCCGTACTCCTTCTCCTACTCAATCTTCTTCTAAGGATAACACCACTATTACCGCTTCGACAAGCCAGTCAGGAACTTCGTCATCCCCCAAAAGCCGGTAGTTGAAGTAGCTTTCCTGTTGCCTTGGATCGCTGAAGTGCGGGTAGTGTCCACTCGCAGCATCCTATTCGTATCGGCGTTCGTCCATTCGGTTGAAAGCTTCGAATTAGCTTTCGTCCCTTGAGATGTACTTGTTGATCATCTCATCGTCGGGGATATCTTCCTCACCTCCAGTTTCATCGTCCAGACGCTTCTTTTTGAACAGATCCTCCAGTTTTTGCCTGCGCTCGGCTTCACTGCTCTTGAGATTGAATAGTCCACCCTGAATAAAAATCTGATCGAGGTTCATCTTTTCCTGAGCTCTCTGGACTATTTCTTCTTCGATAAAGGTGTTAGTGATAAGACGCAGCACCAGCACCTCTTTCTTTTGTCCAATACGGTGTGCGCGATCCTCGGCTTGCTTGTCCATTTGGGGGTTCCAATCAGGATCGTAGATAATGACTGTATCGGCCGACTGGAGATTGAGACCCAGCCCTCCTGCCCTAGTGCTGAGCAAAAACACGTCGTAGGGGCTGTTCGGGGCATTAAACATATTGGTAATGTCGCCTCGATACTCTGCCTTGGTGGTTCCGTCCAACCTCAGATGCTTGATCCCCTTATAGTTGAGGTAGTTTTGCATAATGTCCATGGACGTGGTCATCTGGAAGAATATGAGGACTCGATGCCTGAACGCAATCAGCTTCGGGAGGATGCGGTCGAGCAGTTCAAACTTCCCCGAAGACCTAAAGATGTAATCGTTGGCGATGAGATCCTCGTAGCTGTTGAGAAACATGAAAGGGTGGTTGCAACATTTTCTGAGCTGCATAACGATATTGTTTATTGCTCGGTTGCCCAACTTAATATTGGTTGGGTCAAAGTCCAATGCCCCCTTTTTGCTAATGTTGTCGTAGAGAATGCGCTGCCATGAAGATAGCTCTACCTTTAGAATTTGCTATCGTTTATCCGGTAGTTCTGATTCCACTTCCTTCTTCACTCTTCGAAGCAGGAAAGGTCGAAGGACTTGGTGGAGTCGGTTGATGATCAGAAGCTTCTCCTCTTCGGTGAGAGACACGTTTTAGTTGCCAGTACTCTTGCTGATGGGCATCAGAAACCATTTTTCGAAGTCATCGCAATCGTTGAACACCTTTGGAAGGAGGAAGTTCAGAAGCGACCAGAGCTCTCCGAGGCTATTCTGCAGAGGTGTTCCAGTGAGCAAGAGCCGGTGGGTTGAAGTGTACTCACTCCCCAGAACTGACACGAATTTGCATTTTGCGTTCTTTATTCGGTGACCCTCATCGATCACGATGTATTTCCACTCAAATTTCTTGAGCTTCAGACGGTCCTTCAGTATAAACTCGTAGGTGGTCAGACATACGTTCCACTTGCTCGCTTTCATGTTGCGGAAAAGATCAGTCCGGACTGGTTGAGTGCCACGGTAGACTACCCTCTTAATCGTAGGCGCCCACCTTTCGAACTCCGATATCCAGTTAGGTAGCGTGGTAAGCGGCACTACAATCAGGAACGGTCCATAGTTTTTTTTGTACTCGATCAGGTGGGCGAATAGGGAGATAGTTTGGATGGTTTTTCCCAGTCCCATTTCGTCTGCAAGGATTCCATTGAGGTTGTTGTTGTAGAGTGATACAAGCCATTGAAGTCCGACCAGCTGGTAGTGCTTCAGAGTTCCTCCGGTCAGCAAAGACGGTTGTTGCAGAACTTGTTCAGATATCGTATGGGTGAGATTGTAGTAGACCTTGTTGGCATTAAGGGAAGCCAACTATTCCTTTCGGATTTAAGCATCCTATTCTGAAGGCTTCTAACCCTTTTGAAGCAACACCTTTGCTCCGAGCTGCTTCAAAAATCGATTGGTTTGCTCCAGCAATTCCTGTATCTTCTGATTCTTGGTGTCCTTGACCAGCTTCATGTACGATTCCATATCATTCTTCTTGAGCGCCAGTAGACGCTGACGTTGAGATTCACTCTCCTCCTCCTCTTTTTTCTTCATTATAAGCTAGTAAGCAGCTTTCGCCATCAAAGCTTTCTTCTTCGCTATCTTCTGCCGCTTCTTGTGGAAATCGTAGAAATCATTGAGGTGGATGTACAGGAGCTGCATGATCTCTTTGTGGCGGATATGACGCTGACGATCCACATCGTTTTTCAGCAAAAGTTCAGCACGATCGAGTCTTGTACTATTGGTTCGAGGTGGCTTTTCTCTCCGGAAGAAATTGCGGTCCAGAAATCTCTCTTCGTAATGGCGGTTAAGGCGCCTTTCTCTCAAAAGTCCCTCAACAACTTTGTCCTTGATCCTCAGGTGAGTGTCGCGACATCCGAGAAACTTCAACTCAATGGTCAACCTTTGTCGTAAGCCGATATGTAGGTCTCCACGTTCGAGAATATTCTCAATTTAGCTCTTGCGACGTTCGGTATAGAAGCGGACCTGATCAACGTATAACCTTTCCTCGGGGGTTTCTTCGGTACGCTGGGTCATCTTGCTTTGGACCATGGCTCGTAATTCGGTGTCTCGTTCCAGCTTCTGCAGATGGTTTTCGACTAGGGTAGAGAATAATACGTACCTGATCGTTGCTCAAGGGCTTTTTGGCTTGCTCGCCACATGGACCCGCCCATATAACTCACCGAACGAACATCCACAGGCATGTTCTTAATCAGTTGTTTGTAGGCGAGGATTTGACAGCGGAGGGTGTATGACTGTTCAGAGGAGAGTTCGGTGAGTTGAGGTTGCCTGGGAGGCTCCTATTCGTCGAAATCGACAGAATGCATCGGCCGGCCCTCGTCGCTCCGCAGGAATTCGTCGATGGGGTCGATTCGTGGTTGTTGGCTGGTGCTGGCTGGCTGCTGCCGCTAATTTAATTAATTAATACCGGAAGTTAATTCGTAAATTCGTCGGGCAGCATCATCAAATTCCTCGAGGTTGTTAAAATATATTAGGTGGATGGCGGTGGGGGATTTAAATGCCGAAAAGTTGGCGGTGTGACTCACTACAATTATTTCTGTCTTGCACCTGTACAATCAGCTGTCATTCAGAGCTTTGCTTTGGGGGTCTCCCACTTCGGCGAAATTTTGGTAAGTTGCTCCACGTACTTCCCCATCGCTTGCTATTTGGTCATCCGACCCAGCTTCTTCCAGGCGTCCCATTTGTACCGTTCCACCACCTTCAGCTTGCTTGGCTGTTTTGTTTTGTTCTCACCTTCAGTAATCTGCTTGAAGAGAGCATAGAACTGCAGCTTGGTCTCATTGTCTAACTGGACATCTGTGCTAGCTACTTGGGTTACCTCCTGTAGGTGGCAGGTTTTTGATGTAGTTGAGAGCAGCCTCATACCTCTGCTGGACAGTCGCCATGTGAAATTAATAATACGTCAGCCGGGAAAGCAAAATCAGTTTCGGACAGGATCTTGGTTTGGCGGCAGTAAGTTAATACTTGGGACACTCTTTAGATTGGATAGTTGGGAGCCTGCAGGAACAAAGTGCTCCTCGCTTGGTGCAGCAGCCCCCGTTTCTAAATTCTTTTCTGGTTCTGCTATTTCCAGCTTTTCTGTCTGCGGTGGAAGATGCATCTGTTGGAAATCCAGGATCGACGAAGTGGTTTTCTTCTTTTCGAAGTACTTGATGATGCAGTAGGCGATCAGGGCAAACAGAATAACCCCTGCGATGCCAGTGAAGATGAAGAAGAACACGATGAAGACTGTGCTATGTGTGCTGTCAACATAGAGGCAAGTAGTGTTGACTGGCAGCACCGAGTAATCGAACCCCATCTTGCCGAAGCTTAGGGAATGAGTCAGTGGTAAATAACTCACTTTGCCAATTTGATAGTGATGCATCTGGGTAACTCCAGGGATATACTGGTAGTGATTGGACACTAGAATATCTCTGTCGATGCTCACCGGAGCCCGCATTGTTGAATCTAGCGGCTTCATAGAGTCGATATCTTCCTTGAAATCCTGCAGCTTCATGGGTCCGCAACGCTGGTTCTCGACATCGTAGATCACAGCTTCGACAAACAGCCACCAATTAGCCGTGTAGCTTTCAGCGGGGAGGCTACCCATCCGATACACGAGATACTCCTGATCCAGGTTCGGATAGACGACGATTCGTTCAGTCATTGAGGAGTTACTGAACCCTACCGGAAAGATTATGCATCGACTGCGCTTCACGTCCAGATACTTCGGCTTAATGCTTCCTATCGGCTTGCTGTTAGTGATGTTTATGGAAATTACCTCGATGTTTGCAAGCTGGCGAATGAGGAGGTAGTGAACCTCCATGTTCCAACGCAGAGGCTTGCCACCGGCCCCACCAACCGTGACGTTGACCTCGAAGAAATATTGTTTGCGACGATTGTACATCTTTCTGGTCGTCAGTAGATCAAACGAACCGCCATACTCCAAAGAGGCGAGTGTAAGGATGGAAATGGGTTTCGCAAGCTTGCCAACTTCCTCGGTTTGGCTGAGCTGCTGTTCGTGAAACTTGAGAAGGCCTGCATAGAAGGTTGGTGGCTCTGCACGAGTGATAACCACCAGCAGAATATACCCGACTAGGAACATGTTTAATTAATGTCGAAATAACAACAGCTAAGGAATCGTCCGAGCGATACACTAAATTATCATGCAAGGGATATTCGCAGTAGGGTTTCCTTCGCTGTGAGCTCTAATGATTCACTTTCCAAGCTGAGTTCAGTCGGTGGGTCCAACTCGCTTTCTTGGCCCAAGAGGACGAGCAACTGTCGGTCTTCCTCAGTGTACACTACCGACAGACTGTCTCGATCAGCTTTAGGGAGTGCATGGGTCCGTTTGCTTTGGTGTGTTACTCCTGCTTCCTCACTGCTATAGCAGTCGACTGAGAGTAGTTCTGGATGGAGGCAAACCACCGCAAATGAATGTTCACCCGTCGAAACAAGCCGGCATTCAATGTTATCGTTATTCATTTCCGATTGATAGGGGATTCTTTTGTTTGGAAACTCCTCCAGCTCCAGTTGTGAACTTTCCAGCTCATAAAGCTCGAAGGCACTACTGGTATTCTCTTTGGATATTCGTCTGGCAAGGTAGATGAGCCGCTTTCCGAGTGTTAGCAACTGAACTGGTTGAGCACTAAAAGGTACCCACACCGACAACAGTTCATGTAGGTTGCTCGCGTTGAATATCTTCAGCTTGCTGTACTCGTCAGCGATCACGAGATAGTCACGTGCAGGGCCACTCACCCAATGAATGAAACGAGGAATAGCGAAGTTTTAGTTGAGGAAGGTTCGCTATCCCTTCTCAATAGAGAATACATCTCCATACTTATCGCTGAGGTAGAGACCCGATGGCTGAAATACAACAGCTTCGATCTTCTTGCTGAGGGTGGTTTGGAATGTTGACGCGAACTTAAGAGGGCCAGCGACTATTTATCCTTCTGGCTGCTGTGAGTAGACTGTCAGGGTCTTGTGGGTGACTACCACAAGTGTGTCGCCTTTGACTGCGAAGCTATCAACAAGCTTGATTGGCAGCTGCACAAGTCTTCGTTAACCATGTCCTTTGGCGAGTAGATAGAGCCTTTTGGATGGCGCAAGCAACACCTTCATGGTATAATCAAGTATAAAAGAATTAGCAGTGGGAGGTTCGTTGATGACTGGCGAACTGAGCACCACAATCGCGACATTTTGAGAGCGACCGCTCAAACCGTTCGACCGCAATTAACCACTATAAACCAATTTCAAATGTCAGACTCGGAGAGGAAGCGTCGTCGTACCCGTTCGGGTGAGCGAAAACGCAAGTATTCGGACCATTCGTAATAAAAGGCACTACGTAGCTTCGAGGCGAGGGATAGCGAGTCCAGAGACAGCCGCTCTCGCAGCGATCGGCAGCCTGAGAAGAAGAAAATATTCGGGTTCGAGATCTTCATCGACGACGACATTCTCAACGGCTTCGACTCTGTCGATCAACTCTTCCAGCGAATTCAAGAGAGCACCAAGTGCGAGAGGATCCGCTACAACGCAGATCTTACAATTCCGGACCTCCACGGTAAAAACGTGCAGGTACGCACCACGCTAGCTAGATCTATGATAGGGAGATGGACCGCAAGTACCAGAGTGCCAAGCTACTCCTCACTGAAGTTCATCAAAAGTTCAAGAAGCTCAAGAACGAGAGCTTCAGCATTATCATCTTCGTGCCTGAGGGAATGGTGTCCCTTCTCATCGGATCCAAAGGGCATCAGATAAACAAAATCATGAAGGAGTCTGATACTACCATCGTGGTTAACCAGCCCATCAACCGCATGACCTATCGTACTGTTAAGATCCAAGGGCATCATGCTCACGACCTCGCCAAAGCCTGTTGTATCATCTACGACATCCTTGAGGAGAAATCGACAATAGCCTACTCAATCGAAAAGGAGCCGTCACCTTTGGATTACACTAAGGCGAAGGTAAAGGCCAAGTTTATCTTTTCGTCGGCGGTAGTCAACTTCTTGACAGGGAAGAAGAAAACATTTGTGAGAAAGGTAGAGGAGTAGACCAAGTGTATGGTGCGTTTTAAGGACGATAGTAGTAGACTGCTGAAGCGCGACGAGGATATGTGCGTTCTCATCGGAAAGCTAGAAGACGTGCAGGCAACTCTCAGTAACTATATTCTAAACTTAGTAATGTTGCTCAGCGTTGTGCACGACTACTATCAGGATGAAAAGCTCACTGCAGACTACACCTTAAAACTACTGATTCCCTCCAACTACGTCACCAAGTTGATCGGCCAGAGTAACAACCTTTCCGATTCAGAGGGCTATATGATCAGGGACATCATCGACAGATCCGGAGGCTCTCAGATCAAAATACTCTCCGAAAAGCAGTCAGAGAGGGATTCAAAGGAGTGCATAATCAGTATTAACGGCACCAGATAGAACAAGATAGACGCCAGCTGCCTTATCCTTGAGCAAATCGAGTGCTTCAAAAATGGAGGACCCATTTTACAAAGTGGGAAAAGCATCAATGAAAATTTAGCCCAGCAGTTCAAGAACTCACTTCCACTGAGGTCCCATGAAGAGGGCGATTTTCTTGTACAGGATCTCTCTGAAGAAAAACTATAGGAAGGTGAGAAGCCAAAAGAAGAGGAGCCACAGCATCCAAGGTTCAGTAAATAGCCACCGAAGGAGCCTCCAAAAGAAGCTGGAGAAATCAAACGAGAACCAAAGAAGAAAAAGTCTCGAACTCCTTCAAGTGGTTCATCCGAAAGCCGATCTCGTTCACGCTCACGGGATCGGAAGCGAGTTCATTTGCGTGAAGGTCGCTCCACATCGATAAAACGGCATCGCAGTCGAAGTGGCTCCTCAGAGAGATACGGTAAATACTAGCGCTAGCGAGTGTAGGTGAGGTTACTCGTACCCCGCCGTCTCGCCAACGACCATAAGTAGCTCAGGTACATCGAACAGCTGTCAGGAGCCTAACTTCTCCCCTGCGAGCAGGTAACCCATAGCTTACGTTAGAGGTTCTAGGCAGATCATGACTCGATAATAACCATCCGTGGCAACGTGAGGGAAAACGGTGAGTGTATGAGACTGCTGCAGAAGCGGCTCTCACGCTTCGCCGACCGTCACGATAAGAAGTGATAAATGAATGGATTAACCCATTTGAATATGACGCGAAGATAGTCACCCTAACAACCATAACCACCCAATAAAACAGTAATAAGAAAAGCGAACAAACAGTCATAATAACCAAACAACTATTGAATTCCTGAAGATACTTTAGAAGACAAGACCACGTATGAGCGAACCCTATAGTTAATGGTGAATAGGGTGAAGTATGGGAGGGCCTGGTAGAACCACAGCCGATGAACACGCACTACCTTATATAAATTCGTGGTTTGATTCGCAACAATTCGGAAATTAAGCTATTATCAATATGTTGAATTTTCAAACAGCTAAGTCTGCTTTTAGGCTGCTTCACAACAGCCGCTGTGGGCTCTACATGCATGAGTATCAAGCCTACGATCTTCTCAAGAAATACCAGCTCAACCTCGTGCCAGTAACAATTCCATTAAACCAGGGTTATCGGGCTACCACTCCTGAAGATGCCTTCTCAATCAGTCAGCGTATGATGGCGAACGTTTCCAAGAACAAACCATTCGTGGACATTGTTATCAAGGCCCAGGTGCACGCTGGTGGTCGAGGCAAGGGATACTTCAAAGAATCTGGGCTGAAAGGAGGCGTGCAGATAGCTACCAAGGCTGAGGAAGTGAAAGAGTACTGCGACAAGATGCTCGGCAAGACGCTAATAACACACCAAACAGGCTCCATCGGTAAACGATGCAACGAGGTGTTTCTGGTCGAAAAGATCTATCTGAGGAAGGAGCTCTACTTGAGCCTTACTCTTGATCGGTCTCGAGGCATGATGGCTGTCATTACTTCTGAGAAGGGTGGAGTAAATATCGAAGACGTTGAGGCCAGCAAGATGCACAAGTTCTTTTTCGAACTCGGTGAGGATATACCTTTAGATGTGCTCTAGGAAATTGCCAAGAGCTATGCCTTGGACGGCTCTCTCAGCGACCAGATCAAACAAACAGTCAAGAAACTGTATAAATGCTTCGTTGAGAGTGATGCTACCTTGATCGAAATCAACCCGTTGGGAGTGACCATTGACGGGCAGGTGGTACTCTGTGACCAAAAGTTCAACATCGATGATAATGCTAGCTATCGACAGAAATCCTTGTTTATGCAGGAGGATCTTACTCAGGTACTGCCATCGCTTAGCAAAGAAAAATTGGAAGGAAGTCGAAGCTGAACGTCACGGGCTCAACTATATCGCCTTGGAAGGCAACATCGGTTGTATGGTCAACGGCGCAGGTTTGGCCATGGCTACCATGGATCTCATCAAATCTAAGAACGGAACACCAGCAAACTTTTTGGACGTTGGCGGAAAGGCAACCGATGAGCAGGTCATCGCTGCACTTCGACTGATGGATAGTGACCCGAATGTCGAAGCAGTCCTTGTTAACATCTTCGCCGGAATCGCTCGTTGTGATGTGATCGCCTTGGGTTTGATCAAAGGACTAAGCACTCTCGGCATGAAAAAACCGATCGTCCTTCGGTTGAAAGGAACAAAAGTCGATGAGGTACGAACTATCTCAAACTCAGGCTAAAAAGATTATCGAGGAATCTGGATTTAACATGATCTTCACCGAAGACCTCGACGATGCAGCAGAGAAGGCTGTCAAGATGGCAGCGATTCTGAAGATGGCCCGAGAGGCTAAACTGAGTGTCAATCTGATGTGACCCATTCTGCGCCTGATTATAACCTCAATGTCTGCTGCGGATGTCTTTAATATCGACTAGCAATGTAAAGTGCCGCACTGCAGCATCCTAGTACTGATCATAGTAGTGCTCATCCTCGTGGCTGCGGTTATTGCCACTTGCATTCTCATACGCAAGTGTATCAGAGAAAGAGCTCGCGTACAGACCACCGAAGCGACTCTCAACACTCAGATTCAAACTATGATTGAACAACAGAATGCAGCCACCTCTTTGGCCCCTCAGCATACCGAGTAAAATCTAAAACCAAAGGCACAAGAGATACTCGAGAGTCTCAATCTTGAAGTCTCTGGCGAGGGACTTTATAGGTTTGAGGAGGACCCTACAGACGGCCAACACAACAACACACCAACAGGAACTCCCTCTCGAAACAATAGATACATGGACGAGTTAGTCCGCCAGATAGAAACCGAGACCGTTGAAATCCGAAAGATCAGCATCCGCCGCAAGAGGCATATTCTAAAAAAGCGAGCAGCAAGATTCTTTGCGTAGACGCCATCGTACCCCTGCCAGTCCCAGGGGAACCCACAGCTCGACACCATCCAATAGTAGATCCCATCGATCTTGGTATCCAGCATAGACATTAAACCAAACTCACCCATGTCGTTTTCCTTTCATCTCGAGCCACAGTAGTGTGAACCACCTCCACGATATTACTTATACGTGTGAAATGAACCTCAAAAGCTTTGATATCTTCAGAAAGATTCAGGCTGACGTCCATCCAGGAACCAAGACCGGTGGCTTCTTCACAGTGCTGGCTTTCATCATCGGCGGCCTTCTGTTGTTCCACAGCCTCAACGAATACTACACCGAGAAATATACCACCAGTCTCATCATTCAAAACGACGAGGCTGTCGTACTCCCAGTCAGGCTCAATCTTCTGATGAGCCACGCTCCATGCCATAGTACAACAGACTGCTATTTTAGTCGTGTCGATCAAGTTCCACGATTAGGTGGAGTTCGAAGTTGGCGAGCTCGAGAAGCAACTGTTCCGAACACGAATCGATAAAAACGGAGTGGAGACGAACTATACTCGCAATGACAATCGAGAGGAAGAAAGAACTTCGATGAGGAAGGCAATCGAGGCATAGGAGAAGTGCCGACTGAGTGGAATACTGGAAATGCCCAAGACACCGGGCTTCCTGAAGGTAGAATTGCTGGGGAACAGTGCAATAATCCGAGAAGCACCTGATCTGATAAACAAAGTAAGTGCGCGCTATCGCCTGTAGCTGCTTGAGTTCGGGCGAAGTACAACTGAGATCGACGTGCCTATCGTCTACCAATCAGAGTAATACGGCTGCTAAAGTAGGAAAGTGAAACAGTACATCCTCGACCTTGAGGGAAAGCTAACTGCTCGCCAGTTCATCCAAGACTTCAGCAATGAAGGAGATCAAATAGACTTTGTGAACCACATCAAAATCATTCCCGTGAGATATGGAGAAAGTCGCAAAGACCACGAATTCGTGGACAAGTATCGCTACTCAATCCGTTCAGGCAAGAGCGGCCGACAGGATGTCCTCACGTCGATAACTTTCTTGACAGAAATATAGCCCATCAACATTGTGTACCACAAGCAGCACCGCTCTGCTTACCAGCTCGTTGTTAGGGTACTGCATGTTTCAACCTAGATCTTCGCCATCATCGGAGGAGTGTTCGCTACGGTGGGCATAATCAACTCCATCTTCCAGGCCGTCAAAGATATGTTCGGCAAGACTAGCTGATGGTGATGTTCCATAGAGTATAGATGAGTAGTCATGATAGCAACTCTTGAGTGAAGTCCAGCTGCTTGCGGATGCCATTGAGCTTACTCCAGGCGGTATGGCTGATTGTGCGGTACTACAAACCGTGCCGCTAGATAAGTTTTGCTCGGACAATTTCATTGCCTTTTGGCTGCCCCCAGTGTAGATAATGGGAGGGACCAAGCATATCCACCAGAAGGTTCCCACATTTCAAGTCAACGGTGTAGCAACCAAACACTTCAACTTGTCTTTGGAATGGTATCTTCAGGGCAGATAGTGCACACTCCAGTTAGGTTTCCAATTGCGAGCGAATTTTTATGGAAGCAGATACATCTCTTTCAGTCACTGGCGATTGAGGGTTTATGAAGAGCTGTAGTTCTTTAGTTTCCCTGACCAGATTATCTCGGTGTTTGGCTAAGTGATCTTTTGGAAGAAGCTTGTAGAGCACCAGCTCTTTGCTCGGTACTTGTATTGGCTGATGGATAAGTTGAGCATAGCTCAAAAGGATAGCTGCTTCCTAGCGGATGGATTCAGGGAGAATGCCAACCTGCTCAGCCACCCCTTTGGAAAGCAATTTCGTGAGAAAGTTTGGGTGTTGGTAGAAGCTTAACCAAAAAGCCGCTGCAGAATTTTAGTAGCCATTAAGGGAGTCTATTCGAGTGCAGAAGTATTCCTCAAAGCGTGAGAGTGTTGGCTTACGTTGAAAACGTCCCTGGCCCATTGCCAACAGTTTGAGCAACTCCACACTCTTGTCTGCGCTCAAAAGAAGTGACACTAGGACATTGTATAGCTCTGCTTCTTTGCTATTAGCAAGCTTGGAGTGCCCTTTGATATCAGTAGAAGAGGTCAGTAATGCTGTAGCCTCCAAAAGTTGCTCAGGTCGGAGTGCTTGCTGTTGCTTGAGTGCTGAGGTAAGTCCAATTAACTATGAAACCCGCTCTTCAACTGCCACAGTTTTGCTCTGTCTTTGCCTTTTCTCAACTGCGAAGCGTCGAATGTTTCTCGCAAGCCCAATCATAATATTAAGTTCAAATACACATCACCATGCTTGAAGCAGCCAATCAACACTTACTGGCGTTCATCTCAGGTCCAGACTACTGGTTCTATCACGGCTGGGGTCTTACGATCTGCTGGGTTCTTCTTGCCTTCTTCGGCATTCTTATTCGTAAGCTTCTCAGGGGCACCTGGTCCAAGTACATCCACATATTTTTCTTCATACTCGTTGACTACACTGCCTGCTTCCTGGAACTGACTGCCCTTTACCGGGTATGGCCAAGAATTGCTAATGGTACCTTTATGGAGTGGAGCCTCCTCAAGAATCTTCATGTCTTCCTTGGTTTAGTCTCTTGTGCCTGGACAATTTACCAACACCTAGTCGGCGTCGCTCTCCACTACCTTGGAAAGTTCAAATGGGCTCACATAACAAGCGGCAAGCTGCTCTTTATCTTATCAAGAATCGTCGTGGTCCTTGGTTGGTTGATCACCAAAAACTATACTGTTGCTGCAGTGACGACAGTTGCCATCCTTGCTACCTTCGCGATCCTCAAAGCTGTCAAGAAGCCTGAAAAAGTGAAAGCTTCGTGATCTTGATATGATAGTTAATCTTTGTTATGGACAAGCTAGCAGTTCTGGAGTTCGAAGGGTTAGCTCCATCTGTACTCTGTGGGCTCTTCTTCGCTGATCTCGGAGCACAAGTTACAATAGTAGCCCGCCATCAGCCTCAAGCCTTTTCGATTCCCATCGAGCAAAACATTATGAATCGCAACAAAAGTATGATGGCTCCTTCATTCAGAATGCATATGTCTCGATCTCAAGTCACCTAACGATCTTTAAGTTATCAGACGACTGCTTAAGTCCACGGATATTGTCATCGACCCGTTCCGGCCAGGGGTACTCGAGAAAATTGGATTGGGATCTGAAGCAATGGAAGCAATTAATCCCAGAATCATTTTGTTGAGGGTATCTGGGTTTGGTCAGAAGGGAGAGCATGCTCATCGTCCTGGCCACGATCTCAACTACATCGGAATGGCCGGAATCTTATCTAAATTTGGCCAACAGGACAAAGCACAGTTTCCAAACAACTACGCTGCAGATTTCGCAGGGTGTATGTTTGGAATCACTGGCACTCTAGCCGCACTTCTTGAGCGACAGAAGACTGGCTTGGGCCAGGTGGTGGATTGTTCTCTGATGCATTGCTCCAGGTATATGGGTTTACCTTTGAGCAACTATAAGGACACCAAGTTCGTGCATACATACACTGATAGCAACCAAAATGAGTACATCACTTCTTTTGGCACGAAACAAGAACAACTCTAGTTCGAGCAGGCATTGAACCAGAAGAAAGGAGTTGCTCCTTCTGCTCTGCAGTCCCTTTCAGTTACGAAAGTGCTGAAGATAGAGGAGTTACCCAACACTAGCTCTCCTATTGACTACTTCAAGGAAGGGCTGATCGTACCTGCCAAAAACGCAGTTGGCTTCGAATTCAGTTCTCCCTTCACGGGGCTTCGGTTGAATAATACTGCACCAACCAGAGGCGAGCACACTGAAAGCTTCCTGCAGCAACACAACATCCCGGCAAACATGATTGCTGCCACTGTTCAATCCACGAAAAGCAAGCTCTGACCACCCGTGTGATATTCATGTTCGCCGATCCGATCCTATCAATGTCCTCCTCCTCCATGCTTGAGTGATTCCTTGTAGTAGTCGAGCATCTTGTAGTCTTCGTGAGACATCCATGAGTCCAGACCCTTCTGCTGGTCGGTGTTGATGTTGCTTGCGGCCTCGAACGAAGCGAAGTCGGACAGATCATCGAAAGTCTTTGAACCTGCAAGGAAGATCAGGATCTCTTCTAGGCTTCGATGTGGCCTGGTGGGTGCTCCCATCCTATTGTAGAACAGAGTCTAACGGGCCTTGGTGTCGTTGTCTAATTTATCTTGAAGGAATACCAGCAAGTTCCTTGACGTTGGCCGCCTTCTTGGGCGCCAAGAACTTAGGCTCAAGGTAGACATCCTTGAACCAACCGAGCATGAGGATGATGCTGACGAAGGCAAGCACGTTGGTACCCCGGACCATTCCCTCGCTACGTGCGAATCTGAAGTAGAGGTCCTTCCAGCGACGGATGTACTTCACTCGGAACATGCCGAAGTCATCCTGGTTGAAGCGAAGGTTGCTTGTCCTGAGCTAGCTGTAGTGAAGTACCTCCAGATCCTCAAGTCCCAGGTCTTCCTATTGAAGTACTTATACCACATATTAATGTAAATAATATCATTAAGTGGCTCCAAGGGGGCGGACCACCCACTGGCACAGTTGAGCCATTGCCCCAATAAGCATGAAAATATTTAAATCAAGAAAGCAAAATGCTTTTCGCAAAATTCTTTCAGATTGGAAACTTCCTTTCTCTTTAGTTCGTATCCTAGTTAATTAGCATCGATCATCCAGCGCAGCTTAAGCGATTCATAGTCCGCCCTTGCCATTACCAAATCAACATCCCTCGAAGGCTTCTTAAGCCCTCAGCCACCCTTCCTCTGAATTCACAATGACTGAACAAAGACATCAAATCAACACGATCAATTCCGGAAAGGCTCATGTTTCGACAGTTGAGTTAATTATTTTTACACTGGAACAGCTCGATGGTGGCCACTACCTTACCTACGGTTTAGAATGTGACCTTGTGCTATCAATCCTGAATGCCTCCTCACAACATGCTTGGAAAACAACAATAGGCCAAAGAGCACTCTACCGCCCTGTTGAAAGGGAGTCTATCAGTCCAGCCGCTCAGAACTTATCGACGGCTCACCAACTTCCAATTATGTTCTCCGCAGCCATCATCTCCCATGGAGATCCTAACCACAACTTTAGGGCCCTGATACTTCTCTTCTTCGGTGAGACTGAACATGGATTTCATGGAATTACCACCCAACGGCCATCGCTGTTTGATACGATGACTTCTTTTCAACCACGGCACACTGATAGCTGTAACGGGTGCTCACTCACTGATAAATCACGCACAATCACATCCGACCATCGTTCTTTTGCATAGGAATCATCATGCTCCAAGATTAAATCGGGATTGCCTGTGGTTGCACGTACGTATTCCAAACGAAAGCCACCTGGTTTGATGGGAGTGTGCACATTGGAAAGGCGCAGACATCATTTTGATAGTAGGCAGCAGGGATCTGCTGAAGCTGAGGCGTCGGTTGATGCGGTTGGCTCTGCTAAACAGCTACTTCACTTAGAGAATGTCTGCTAGGCGCTGGATCATGGCTTTC
>ERZ724508.404-NODE-404-length-31269-cov-4.605530_pt1 | contig 31269 bp, 17 predicted proteins | sample MGYA00376041_ERZ724508 | MGnify/ENA primary metagenome ERZ724508 (study PRJEB28724, sample SAMN07190887) | wastewater metagenome | isolation source: effluent of sewage treatment plant in Hong Hong | place: USA: Christiansburg, Virginia | collected 2016-03-01 ...
TTAGTTTATAAAAGAACTTACCAAATTTATAAACACCGGAAGGATATTTCTTTTGTCTAATAGTTACAGTTTTAGTTCTATCTTCTAATTTTTCCAAGTTAGAATTTTGCATAGGAAATCCTTTACTAGAGGTATATTCATTACCTGTAACAGTAGCTTGAATATCCTTAATAGTTTTCAACTCTTCCATACTTGGAAAAGCATCTAACCCATGTGTTCTTTGCCATAACGCAACTTTAGCTTTTAATAATGGTTCAGACATTTTACTCATTAAAAGTAAATGTTTAAATTCTTGTGATGATGTATTTATACACGACATATTAACAGTTGTTTTTAGATTGCCAGATTATCATTTCTCTTTCAGACTCAGAAGCACTATTCCATTCTTCATGAGTAGTTCCATATTCATTAAAAGCATTATTTTTTACTTCTTCCTCATAAGCATCTCTCTCACCTTCAATAAGTAGTTCATTTTTATAATACTCATCAATTAATGATTGTGGTATGTGAATTTTACTTAAAAAAGTATCATCTGTCTGCTTAAGAAAAGTAACAACAGGAACTTTAAACCTATTGTTAATTGTATTTTGCAATATCTTAATAAACGATGGAGTTTTATTAGTATAGTTTCCAGACATCTCTTCTATTGTAGAAGTAATATCATCTTTAATTTGAATTACACAAGGCATATTATGAATTACAGTCTTTATTTGAACGATCTATTCCTGGTAGACCTTCAGGTTTATTTTGAGTTATTTCAGGATTAATAATTGTTGAAGATACACTTTTTTCTTCAGATTTTAAATTATTTTTTTTATCCCAATTGTATTTATTAATTAAATAATCTAAAGCTGTAGCGTGAGAAGGTTCTCCAAGTTCTTTATAGTAAAGAATAGGCTTACCTTTTAATTCACCAGATTCAATTTGCTTCCTAATCCACTTTTTTCTATTTAATAAATCTAATAAAAGATTCAATGAAAATTGTTCTTGAGTATTTTTGTTAGTACTTCCACTCATTTTCATAATTTGCTGATGAAAGCTATTAAATTCTGTGTCTTCCATAGTTTTAAGAGGATGATCAAAGTCATATTTATCAGTTGTCAACCATTCAATATACTTTTCAACAGCCTCTTTAACAGTTTCAGTTTTAATTAAACCTTGAGTTTTACCTACTGGATCATGACTAAAAGGATTACCAAAGTGTTCATTAGTGTTAGGTATTCTTGTAGATACTATTCCTTGTGGAGTTATTGCTTTTGTAGCATCTTTTAATTCTCCCCAAGGCTTAATAACTACATGTTCAGATTTTGTTACCTTTCCTAATTTAGAATATACTTCTTCAGCATCTTTTTTCACTTCTGTATTAATATTCTTAAATTTCTTAAATCCTTCTATATCTTGTTTACTGCCTAATATATGTATTTGTTCTGGTTCATTTACAGCTAATTCTTCTAATATTCCCTCCTCAAATCTTCTTATATTATTATTTGTCTCATAAGTACCTTGTTCAAAATAATCAGTATAAGATTTCATATTTAAAAGTACAGGTATAATCCTTTGCCTTTTAAATATCATATGTAACATGTCTTTTGGTAAAAAATAAAATTTATCACCAAAAGAATTTACACCATCTCTTTTTATAAAAGATTTGTCGAATTTATCAAATTCGACAGTAGTTCCATGATAAACAATATCTTTTACTTTACTATAATAATTATACTCACCACTTGAAGGATTCTTAATTATTCCTAAAGATACTCTTGCTATATAATCATTATATTGTTCTTGTGTACCAAATTGTTGTAATTCTTCACTACTTTCAAAAGCATTTTTAGCACCTTCTAAGAACTCTTTATTATTAAGTCTTTCTTGTAATTCAGCAAACTTTTTAACTTGTTCTTGTTGGTTACCTTGAAGTATAGGATTAGTATTAGGGTTGTTTAATGATTGTTGAAATTGTTGGAAAGAGTTATTTCCAATGTTATTCAAATCTTGTCTGGTTAAAAAAGCATCTGTAAGTATTTGTGTAAGTTCTTCTTTTTGTAATTTAGATAAAGAATTAAATTGGTTCATTATCCATTTAACAAAATTATTCCACCAATTATAAGCTTCACCTTTTTGTTTAACTACTTGTTCACCTATACTTTGAACAAGGGTTTCTTCACTACCCCATTTTTTAATAGCTTCTTGAACTATTGGTGCATCTCTAAACCAAGCTATGTAATGGTGAGCATATTCATGTGGTAAAGTGTCATCTTTTTGATTTACAGCATCTATTAAAACACTCATTGCTTTAATATTAGCTTGTCCTATTATTTTACCATTATGTTTTTGAAAGGGTAACTCATCAATTTCTTGTCTGTATTTTGATAAGTTTTGTAACCATTTTTTATGATTTTCTTCATCTATTCTTTTTTGTTCTTCTCTCTTTTCTTTTTGCTCTTTAGAATTATAAAAATCCATAGATGATTTTTCAGAATTCTTTACTAATTCTTCTATCTTATCAATTAAATCTTGTTTTTCTTTTGTTTTTTCTCTTGCTTTTTTAATTTGTTCATCAGTGTCGTATGCTGAAATATAAGTTTGCTTAAATCCTAACCCTATTTCAGATAATAATTCTTCCCACAAAGTAGATTGATGTGGTGTATATCTATTTCCATATTGAGAAATATTTTCTAAAGCTGATTCTATGCTTGGAATAACTTCTCCTGTATTTTTTATTCGGTCTATTAATAAATCAGAAACAGCTTTGATAATCCAATCTTTATTTATTTTGTTTTTTAAATCAGAATACACTTTATTAGCTGCTCTACTATCCAAATATTCATCAGGAACATACCAATCAGGTGCTTGTTCTCTTTGAGAGTCATTTTCATATTCTTGTATTTCAGAATAATTATCTGCTGCTATTCTTTTTGAATATATAGCATCTAATAAATTTAAATCAGATATAGCTCCTGCTTTTAATTCTTCTGCCCTTTGTTCAACTTCATTAGCATACTTAGCTTTCATTTTTTCAGCTAAAGTTTGCACTTTAATAATTTCAAACATTCCTTTTTTAACTATAAAAGGTTTATTTCCATTAATTGCAATTTCTTCTGCTGATTCTACTGTATAGTTACTTGGTAAAGCATTATTACTAATTTTAATAATTACATTACCTTGTTTTCTTAACATATAATCTTGGGCAACAACTGGTATTTGAGTTAAAGAAATACTCTCTGTTTTATTTTCAAAATTATGTGAAGGGGTTAATATTAAATTACCATCAATATCTAAATGATAATTGTTAGTGCCATGATATATATTTTCATAATCAGGTTTATATTTATTCTTAATTGTAGGTATCCTTACAGACTCAAATTCTTCCCTATTAGACAATTCTATGTTAGAATATAAGTCTTTCCAATACTCTTCTCCCATTTCATTCTCAATAGTCTGATTAAATATATTATCACCTTTTTCCCAAACTGGATTATTAGTAATATTTAATTGAATTTCAGGATACAACTTTTGAAGTATATCTTGTATTTTTTGAGCCAATTCTTTATCAAAAGATTTACCTTGTGCAAACTCTTTAAACTCTTCTACACTACCATTAGGGTTTTGTTCAAGATATTGAGAGTATAGTTGTTGAGCTTGTTGTTTTTGTTGTGGAGTTATTTCAGGTTTGTAAATCTTATTTGTAAATATGAAAGGTCTCCTTTCATATTTAATACTATCATATTGAGAGTTTACAACTTTTTTATCTAAAACTTTGGTTAAATAACCACTTTTTTCTAATTTTGATAACATGTCATACCCATAACCAGATACTAAGTTATCTACAACTGGTGTATATCCACGATTTATTATTAATTGATTAGCTTTTAAAAACCCTTTTAAACCTAATCCTTTTTTTAAAGGATGAATCCTATTATTTTCAAAATTTTCAATATTAGAAACAAAAGCTGTCTTATTAATATCATCGAAATAAATAGTCAATCTTATATCTATACCCTTATCTTCTCCTAACTTGATAGAGTATTGTTCTTTAGCTACAAAAGAATTATCTCCTCTTTGTTGTGGAACATTACCCCAAACATCTGTGGCATACGGTTTTAATTCAACATTATAATTATCAAATACTAAAGCTTCATATACAGCATTAGCTAATTCAGGATTTTGTTCAAATACAAAATCAATACCTTCTAAATTGTTTACTTCTGTACCAGCATAAATATTTAAAGTAGGATTTTCTTCATCAACTGAATCATCACCCCATTCATTAGCTAAATCTTCTGCAGATTTTAACTTACCTTCCGGTTCAATTTCAGCTTGACCATCAATAATATTTTCAGTATTAGATTCAGTTTCTACTTCTGGAGCTTCAGGAACAGGTGTTGTTTCATCTTCACCAAATTCAGCAGCTAACTCTTTTTCTGATTTACCACCAAATAATCCAGTTTTATCTTTTACTACAAACTCCTCATATTTATTATTAGGAAATTTAGTTTCTACTTCATCAGAAAAAGGATTAATTTCAATCTTTTTAGCAGGAGAACCTAAATAACTAACTTGACGATAAGTAATTTGACCACTTTCTTCTGTAGCTTCTTTATCTAATTTATAGATAGGAGTAAACTTATCACTTAATGTATAACGAATATACATAGGATGTTTATTTGTTTCACTTGATCTAACTAATTCAGATTTTAATCTAGAATCTTTAGAGTTCATATCAACAACAATTGTTTTACCTCCTTCTACTTCAGTAAATAACTTTTGATTATTATCATAAACTCTAGTAAATTTCTTAGCGTTATTTCTAACTAATTGATCTATAATCCTTTCAATTCTACCAATATTAGTAGATGTAGATTGTACCATTGGTCTAATTTTATTTCTACCCTCAGTTAATCCCATATCCTGTAAAACACTAGGATGAATTAATCCGGAATAAGAATGTAAACCTGAGAAGAATCCATTATCCTGGAAAGCTTGTTCAATTAATCTAACAGCTAAAGCTTTATACTTTGAGTTGTATAACCTTACAATCTCATCAATCATCATCTCTTTTTGAGCTAATTCATATCTATTACCTTTTAAAGCAAGATAATTTTGTTTAGAATTTTTAATAGGAACAACTTCTAATGACTTTAATAAAGTAGTAGATTTTAATTGTTCTTGAGCTTTAGCAGATAATTCTTTATTTCCAAATATTTTATATTTATAAGTTGTATAAATTTTCTTACTCATTAATACTTTAAGATCATTAATAAAGTCTTCTTCCGATATTCTATTTTCATCTTCATAGATATTACTAAATGTTTCTTCAGCATCTAAAAACATTTGAATAAAACCATTAATAACTTCTCTATCTTCAGCTGGAATTCTAGTAAGATCAGCATTATCGCCATATTGTAATTTAGCTAAATAATTTTTAATGTTATTAAAGAATGGAGAAGCAAAGTTATAATGCTTAGACATAATCTCAAATTGAGCATTGATTGTATCAACATAAGGTTTAATTGCATCACTATTTAATAACTGTCCAATACCAGCAATTACTGTATCATCTTTAACTAAAGAATCATAACTAGCTTTTTTACTATTAACATCTTCAAAGTTTGGTCCAGTTTCTTTATTAATACTAAATAACTGATTTAACTTACCTAATTCTTTAATAACATCTTCAGATTCTTTAAATATATTTAAAGCTACAATTTGCGATTGTAAATATTTAAGTTTATCAATCCCTGTTCTACTAGTATTAGCCTGACTAACACTAATATAAGATTTTTCATTTCTTTTTTTAGCTAACTCTTCAGGAGATAATGTAGAGTATTTTTCTAAATTTTCTAAAGATAATGTGTTATAATAACTTATTTTCTCAGACTCATTTTTTTCTAAAAATTCTATAATCTTTCTACTATCATAGGAAGTACCTTCTTTAGGTTTATGTTCAGCATATAAAGCATCATAAGCTTCTTGATACTTTTGAACATATTCTGCTTTTACAGTATTAATATCTTGTTTAACAAAATCTTTACCTTTCAACTGTCTATCATTACTCTCTAAAGCTTCTGATAAATCTTTAATAGCTTGTTGAGATGTAAATTGACTAGCTACTTTAGAACCAAAACCTAATCTTACTAAATAAGACCACATAGGTAATGTTTTAATACTAATACCAATAGAAGGTAATTGATTAGGTGTTTTTACAGCATCTAAGATTACAGCCATTAATGAAGATATTTCTTCAACAATTTTATTTCCTGTATCAGACATAATTTTACTTAAGTTATTCTTAAGTTCAACTTCATTTTTACCTTCAGCATTCTTTTTAAATACTTTAACTCCTCTTTCAACTACAGTTACTACACCATCTATTTTAACAGTAACAGGCTTGATAACTAAATTACCTTCAGTAGCCCAAGCATGTCCTGTAACTTGTAATGCAGATACACCTTTTAACATTGAAATCTTATGAAACAATGCTTTTAAATACACCTGGTGTCCTGGAGTAAAGTAGTTACCGTGATCTTCAGATTCTTCAACATGTTCATAAACATCAGCAATAGCACCTGGACCAGATGGGGTAATTAAAGATTCTAACATATTTACAGATCTTAAAATCTGCATATAGTTATCTAAAATCTTATTATCTCTAGCAGGTTTAATATTTTGATCAGCTACAGATAAATCTCTAAAAGCATCTAATGATGGAATAATATTAGCTTTTAATAATAAATCTAATTTATCCTCATCATTTAATGTAAAGTCTTCTTCTTTTTCTGTAACTTTAATTAAATCTCTAGCATTTTTATCATTCTTAAGTATATACTTAATTAATTCTTGGTACCTAGCAGATACTGATGCATTATCAGTACCATCAATATATTTATAAATTTTAAATTTACCATCTTTAGACATCATAAAGTCTTTAACAATAAAGTAGATTTTGTCAAAGTCAAAGTCAGCTCCAAATTGTTGAGTTACTTCATAAGGTAATAACATAGCACCTTTGTATTCAATAGGTAAGAATCCTATAACTTTAATAACCATAGAAGAGTGAGCCCCCTCATAAGGAATACGATAAATTAACATTTGTCTTAATTCTTCCGGTATATTATCTTTAAAAGAACCATCAGGATTAATAAACTCTTTAGCATGTGCTGGAGCATAAGCTTCAATATAATCAATAGATGATACTTTACCATTAGCATCAACATCACCTTTTCTAATCCAACTTAAACTAGTTTGTAATTTAGTTAACTCTGGAGAAGCATCTACTGCTTCTTGAAAAGCTTTAGCATTTTTATAATCAGACGCTTTAGGAGCAATCTGTAAACCTACAGAAGATACTTGTACTGCAGCTCCACCTTTAAATTCCTGTCTTACAACTCTTTTACTGAATATTGAAGATATTAATTGAATAGTAGCTTTAGAATTAATTAAACCTAAAGGATATGAGAATGTACCATCAGGTTTTTGTTCAAATACAGCTTCAATAATTGAAGTTGAATTTCTAGATGTAATTGCATTCTGAATAAAATCATTAAATTCTTTATTATTTCCTTCAAAAGCTTCAACTACTTTACCTAGAGCTTCCTCAATATTAGCTTTATCCAACATTGCAATCTCATCTTTAATCTGTCTACCGGTTTTATCTCCATACATTAAATCATTTCCTTGAGCATCTACTTCAGCAACCATTCCATACATTAACATCTTCATCTGTCTTAAAGAACTATTATGAGAATCTAACATATGATCAGGATTAGCTACTTGCTCTCCAAAATTATTTAAATCTAATTCTACAATACTTGTTTTATTAGGAGTTAAAATATCTGCTTTACTAGGTAAGAAGGCCTTCATAGATGAATGAAAAGCCATTACTTGAGGATAATTTTCATCAGCATCCATTAATGCTTTATGTTCTGCTAATAAAGGATTATTAGCAACATATTTATTAGTTAATGGAAATATACTACACTTAACTTGAATAGGGATATATCTCTGGTATTCTTCATTCCATTGAACACCGTAGAAAAATGGTTTTATAATATCTAAAATACCTTGTTGAGATTTAAGCACACTATTCATAGCATTAGCTAAATCAGCATTACTAAATCCTTCTGATAATTCTTCAGAAGAAATACCAAACACTCTTTTTAATTCTTCATAGATACCAACAGATACAAATAATTGAGCGTCTGTAGCATTTAAAGGGTTTTTAACTTTACCATCTTTATCTACTTTAGTGTTATAGTGATCATTAGCTAACTTCTGAACATTAGGTAAATTATTTTCTTTAGCAATATCAGCTAAATCTTGAGTAGATCTAGTTCCTTCTTCAACGTCAGCAATAACATTAATCTTCATCTTACCACCTTTAAGGTATTTATAAGATTCATCTATTGTTGAAGTATCATCAAATTTAAGCATTGAAAATCCTTGGTAAAAACGTTTACCATTATCTTCAGCTCCTTTATAGAATGCTGGATCACCATTAATTAACATTGACTGAGAAACATTAAACAATGTAGAGTTTAAAGCCCACTCTGTGATAAGCTTCTCAACATTAGTAGTTTCTATTTTATCAGAAGTTAATACTCCATCTTTTTCCTGAATTACATCAGAATTTAAAGCTAGTTCAATATGATATTGAGCAATATTTTCTAAGTTAGAAATAATAGACTCTGTAACTTTAGACATTAATTCTACAGTTTTTTTATCTGCAGTATTTTCAAGTAAACCTCTTACGTATTCAGAAGGATTTACTCCAGTCGGAATAGTTTCATTTAATGTTTTTTCTAAAAAAGCATCTAATTTAGTTTTTAACTCTGGACTAATAGCATTCGGTAAATTAAACTCGAGACCTAGCTTTTTACCAAGATGTACATTACTTATTAATTTATTTTCAGGTAATGTTTTAATATCAACCATTACTTGTCTAATTCTAGATAATTCATTAAAGAATAATTGAGTAAATTCTTTAACTATTTGAGAATCAGCAGGTATCTTACCATCACGTTTATTAACTTCTATTTTTACACCAGTAAATCCAAAAGACAATCCTTTTTCAGCAGGAATAATTGGAGCATATACAGCAGTTTCTTCTGTAGTGTTACCACCTTTAGCTGAAGGATTATCGTACATATTAATAACCATTGCTAAATAGTCATCCTCATGAATCTGATTAAACTTTTTACCAGTGATATTATCTCCTTGCATTTTAAGACCGTCTAAGGCAAACATTTCTAGCTTATTTTTATTAGCTAAAATAATATTACCAAAGTTCATAGGATCTCTTTCTAACTCTTTAACTAAAGCAGAGCTTGAAGCTTCTTTAGAATTTAAAGCTTTAACTAATTTAGATGCAAAAGATTGATGTTGTACAGCATATACTACAGAGTTCTCAACATTATTAAATGATGAAGTAAATAACTCTGTTTGAACATTAGTCTCTAAATTAATTAATTTAGTTAATGTATTTCTTGCAGGAGAAAATTTATTCTCAACATACATATATTTACCATAATCTAATAAATCTTTAGTTAAATTTACTAAATTAGCTTCTTCTAGAGAAGAATATAATTCAATAGAATCAAATGATAACCCAATACCTAATTTTTGTGCTAATTCATAAACTTCATCAACAGTTAATTTAGGAGTTAATATTTTACCACCTTTTGTGTTCTCACCTTTAGCCCAGTAATTATCTAATAAAGCTTGTACTTTATTTTTACTTACTTCATATATGGCTAAATTTTCATTAAAAGTTCTAATATCATTAGTTGCAAGATTAGTTGCATCTGTAATGTTAGTACTAGTCCATTGAGTTTTAAGATTTAATGCTACATCTTTTCTATTAGGATTAAGCATTTTAAATATATACTTAGTACCTTTTTTAGAATAAGTAATTAATTTATAATTTAAAACTTGTTTATTAAAGTTTGCTGCAAATTGTTGTTTAAAGTTTTTAGCAACTTGAGGATCAGTAATAGCTTCAACAGCATCAATTATCTGCTTTATTTCATTACTAAATGGAGCAAGTTCCTTCATTATTTTCATCTGTTCTACAAATGAAGTAGTTCCAACTAATGATGATTCTAATTTATAATATAACTTCTCATAAGAATGGAATAATGTAAATCCAAAGTTATCCATTTGAACAACTCCATCTTTATCTATTACCGGAATATTGGATAAGAATAATTTAATATCTTGTGTAGCTGATCTGATACCTGAGATTACAGTTTGTTCCTGGAAACCTTTAGACTCATTACCCTGCATATTGTCAATGTTTTCAGATTCTGTAGCAGTATCTTCAGCACCTTCAATTTCAGTAGTATCTATAAAATCTCCTTTAATATGTAATTTTCTAGTCAAAGCAATTTGTTTTTTAACATTTTCAAAGATCTCACCAAATTTTAAATCTACAGCATATGAAATTTTATATAATTGTGGATTAAATTCATCTTTAGATTTAGCATTTTCAATAGCAAAAACAAGTTTATATTGTTCTCTAATTTTAAAAGTAATTTTACTAATACTAATTTTAGACATTGGTACACCTTTAGCTAATTCCTTAGCAATACCATCTAATACTTGATTAGCTATAGAGTTAGTTCTTTCTAATTCTACAGATAAAGGAATTTCTAAATCACTTGTATTTAAAACTCTTTTATAAGCTCCACCAAAGTCATTTAAATCAATAGCCTTGTTTGCTAATTTAGCAACAATACTACGAGTAGCAAATTTACCTTTAGTTACTGCTTCAAATAAGTTATTAATTTGATCAGTATTAGCATTTCTAAATACATTAAATAAATCTACAATCTTATTGAAGAAGTTAAGTATTCTTTGTCCTAATGAAGGATTAAATACTCCATCAGCATGCTTACCAAAGTCATCAGCTAATCTCTCCTCATAATGTAATTGAGTAAGAATCTCATCTGATAAATTAGCATTACCTTTACCGTCTCTTAAGAATTGTAATCTAGCAGCATCTGGTTTATCATATTTCTTAATAGCTTCATCTAATACAGCTTTACGTTCAGTATCTGATAAGATATTTCTAAATACACCGTGAAATGCCTCATGAAATAATGTTTGATTAGTAGCTCCTTTAAATAAATAGATAAGCATGTTATGAAACATACCATAAGTATCTTTCATATTCTTACCTACTTCTTCAGCTAATTTAGCATTAGCTACAGTAAGTCCAGGTAATATTTTATTTAAAGCTTTTAATGAAGCTTGATTAATTTCCCCACCTTCTAATTTAGTTCTACTTTCAGCCCAATCATCACTATCATTAATTTTAATATTACTAATATCATGTCTAGGTTGATTAGGAGGTACAATTTCTTGTTTAGTTGTTGCAATTGTATTTTCTAAAGCATCTAATTCTGCATCATATTTAGCAATGATTTTATCAAATTCTTCAAATATTTCTTTAGTAGGTACTTGTTGTGGTTTATAATCTTTTTTATCTAATCCCCAAATACCATTTCTTTGAATAACTGTTTCATTTTTAGAACTTATTAATTCTAAATTATTACCATATTTATTTTTTAATTCTTCCTTTCTTCTTCTTTCTATATCAGTCTTAGGATCTACTACAGGAGTAATATTAGTTGCAGTAGTTGCACTAATAGGTTCTACTTTAACTTCTGGTTTAATATATCCTTGAGGATCATTAACTTCAATATAAGGTTGTACATAATATTGACCATTAGGGTCAGTATACGCGTTAGTAGTTAAAATACCACCCTCAATTAGCCTAGAATCCTCTTCTAAGGTACCTAATTCATTAATTGATATATTGTGTCTAACGCTACCTAAAGCAGCTTTAAACTCAACTAATTTATTACCTGTTAATACATCACCAAATGTTAATTTAAATCCACCAACACTAATAGTTCCATTCTCAACATGTTCTTTATCTTCATAAATTCTTAAAGTGTTAACATTACTTTTGTAATTAGCAGTATTAGTTGCAAAGATGTATTTATTTAATTGTTGTAAAGCTTTTTGATAATTTATAGTTTTACCATCTGCAATAGCTCCTTTTAAAATAGAAATAATTGTATTAATAGTTTTTTCTGCATCAGCTGTCTGACCAATTACTTTAGTATAAACTGGAATAACAAACCAAGAACCATTAGCTGTTTTAACAACTTGATAAACTCTACCTTCTCCAATTCCTTCAGAATTAGTAAAAGATATATTTTCAAATAATTTAGCTACTTTAGCTTGTTCTTCTGTTAAATTATTATTAACTAATCTTGAACCATTATCCCATAAGAATAAAGGTCTACCTTCAATCATATCTTCTGGTCTTTGAGAAATAGATTGATCTAAAACTGGTAAGTTACCTTCCATTTTAGTCAATAATTTACCATGACCTTTAACTAAAACTGTAGTTTTAACAGTACCTGAAGGTTGTGATAAAACATAAGCTCTAATTGCTAATAAATTTTTATGAGCTTCAATAACATCTAATGTGGCCATTGGACCAGGTTTATTTGCACCTAATCCCATAAATCCTACAACCCTCCCATCAGCATCAACTAATGAAATATCTGTACCATTATGTACATAAGTTACTTCAGATCCTTCTGTAGCTACATTAGGATTATTAACTTCCATAGATACTCCTGGTTGATATTCTCCTATTACATAACCTCTTAATTCACCGGATGTATGTCTAGCCCACTTTTTAGTTTTATCTAAAAATTCATAAAACTTCATCATTAAAGCGTTAGGTTTTTTACTAACAAACTCTTTATTAGAAGTTTCATTACTTGTATTATTTGATTCTAATACCTCATCAGTATTTAAATTATCATCAAAGGCGTTAGTAACACCATTAGATAATTTTTCAGTGACTTCATTTTCAGTTAAATCTTTTTTAGTTAAAGATTCCCTTTTTTTATTAATTGAAGTTAATAAACTTTCAGACATAGAACCTTCAACATCAATTTGATCAATGATCCTATCTAGTTCATTCATACTAACAGCACTAGCTATAATCTTATTCCAATCAGTTTTTGGAGCTGCAGTTTTAGCTTTTTGTTTAGCTTTCCAATCATTAACCATTGCAGTAGCTGCTTCTTCAGTAAACTGCTCTGTTTTTATACCTTCATTAATTCTAGCAAAGAATTCATCTTTGTTAGTTATATTATCATACCAAGTTTCTCCTTCTGCTGGAGTTGTTACATTTTCACCATCAGTAGGATTTTCTGAATCTTCAAACCCTGAAAAATCAGCTATGGGTTTCTCTGTTGTTTCTTCAGTATTCTTTTGTTTAGCATCAGCAACATCTGCTGTTTCTTTAGCTTCTGTTTTATTTTTAGTATATTTAGAATACCAATCTTGTAAAGATTTATCATCTTTAATTTTCAATAATTCTTTATACTTATCTTTTTGTTCTTCTAATAAAGACTCTTTAGCTATAATTTGTTTATTTAAATCTTGTTCAGCAATAGTTAAAGGTTCAACTTTAAAGTCAATTCCTGCTTCAGTTAATCTCTCTTCTTCAGCTTTTTTAATAGCCTCTAATTCTTTTAACTTAGCTTTTTGAGCTTTAATTCTGAAAGGAATATTAAATGCTTCTGGTATAACTTTCATTGGATTAAAAGCTTCCAATTTAGTAATTACATCTTTTTGTTTTTCAACTAAATCGCTAATATTATTATAGTCTTTTAATTTAGGATCGTTAATAGCATTTTGAATATTGCCACGTTTAGTTGTTAAATCAGTTAAATCTTTTTGCTCTCTAGCTAACTGTAGCGAAGTATGAAATAAATTATTTTTAACTGCTTTTTTAGCTACTTTTTGTTCAGCTGAATCAAACATTAAAAATGCACCTTTTTTCTCAATTTCATTAACTTGAGAATTAACTTCATTATAAACATCAAAAGATTTTTGAACTTTATCTACCTCTTCTTTTGCTTGTTCTTTAGTAAGAATTTCAGTACCATATTCATTCTTTTTACCAATTAAGTTTTTAACACCTTCTAATAAATGATGAGTGGTTCCATTCTCAAAATGCTTCTGTAAAATTTGATCTTTTAATCTAAAATATTTATCATCAACATTAAATACTCCATCATCTTGTAATTCTTTATTTACTTTTCTATAAGTATTTAAATCTTTACCAATATCATATATTCCTTTAAATCCACCCATTATAAAAGATAACGCTCCACCAGATTCTTCTGCTGTTTGAAATTGTTTATCTTCAGCATATCTACCAGAACCTCTAACTTCTCCAAGAGGACTCCAATTCATAGATGTTAATACATCTTGACTATCTGTTAATAAGTCTTTAATAAATCCTTCATTTTGATATTCCCCAGTACCTAAAGCAAAAGATTCTTGTCTTTTACCAAAAGCATATTGTGTACCTTCTTCAAATTTTTCTTTTTCATAATTTAAAGCAATTTTACCAATACCTGAACCAATTCTGCTAAATTTACTAGCATCTGTAACTGAACTAACGGCTTTACCTAACTTAGGAAATAAATTCATTTTAGGCATAAATAACATTGCTCCTGCTAAATCAGGAATAGATTCAGCCATATTTTGCCAATACATTTCTTCTCTACCATTATTAGATTGAATAATAATATCATCTAAAACATTTTGAGGAATTTGATCTTTAGTTATTTGTTGACCTGTTTTATTATAAACATCTTCAATATATCTTTGTTGTAATGTTTCTTTATTTTGTTGAATTTGACTTCCAATTTCTCCTTTAGTTTCTAAATGTCTACCATAAGTTATTGCTGCAGCAGCGGAAGTTAACGCTACATAAGGAGCTGCTGCTTGACCTACAAAAGGAGCTACTAACATAGCTGCTGCTTTTGTACCAAATGTTGCTGCTATAGATGGAACAATTAAACTAGCACTACTTCCAATCATTCCTGGATAAGTATATTGTATTTTATCAAATAATCCTGCATCAGAACCTTGACCTTGGACTAATGCTTCGTTTAACTTATATTTTTTACTAACATATTCATCATCAATTTCTTTTTGATTAGCTATTTTATCTTCAGTAGCATTTTGAATTTTTAAAAATTCTTTAATATTTTCATTAATTAATAATTGTTTATTTGGATCATTATCAGGTAATGTTTCTAATATTTTATTATTTTTAGCAATTTTAAGTTCTGCACTAGTAATATCATAATCATTTATTGATTTTTGAGTTTCATCAATACCTTTCCAAAAACTATTTACAGCATCTTGAAATCCAGATTGAAATTTAGTTTCATATTTATTAGGATCTAATGTATAACGAGGATCACTTTCTAAAGGAATAAGATTTTTATCAAATTCTTCATTAAACGCTTGTTTATTTTGAGGTTTTGATTGTTCTAATAAAAAATCTACAGAACTAGATGAAGGTTCTTTTACTGTAGGAGTATTTCCATTTAATAAAAAATCTACTGCACTTTTAGGATTTTCTGGCATAATGTTTTAGTTTTATTTGTATTACAAATATAATGTATTATTTTTAAAATATAAAATTTAATTATTTAAATCTCTCAATACTTTAGGATCTTCAGTCTTTAAGTGTGCTTCAGTAATAACATGTTCAGGATCAAGTTTAGCTTTAATTAATGCTTCTTTTATTGAACCTAAAGAACTATCTTTAGTGATAACAGTATTACTACCGGCTTCTTTTAACTTAGTATTTAACCTTTCAGCCATCTTTTGAGTATAACTTGTAGGATTATTATTATCTTCTTTAGGTGCAAATTTAGAAATATACCCTGCTAAAGTAGTTTCTGGTTTTACCCAAGTAGAACCACCATTAAATTTTTTATGAATATCATTATATAAATCATTATAAGCTTCCTGCGGAGTACTAAATCTTTTAATTGGGTTAATAGATTTACCATTAACAACAACTGTTTTTGTTAAATCTCTAATACCACCAGTGTATTTTACTTCTTTAGGGGAGTTGCTGGTGTTTGTGACCAACCCCCCTGGCTCTTTCCCACTGTTGCAGGTTGAGTAGAATTTTGAAAATTATCTATTCCATTTATCATTTCTTCAACCTCACCATTTTTCAATTTTAAACTAAATTGAATCATTGCTTGTTTTTTCTTATTAGGATCTTTTTCAGCATTAATATCTGCTAATATTTTAGTTAACTTTGGAGTATAAATACCTTTATTATATTCTAATAATTGATTTAAATTTTCATCAAATGCTTTTTTATCTTTAGTATACATTGCATTATATACTGAAAGATCTTGTTTAGATAATTGATTGTTTGCAAATTCATCATAAGATTGATCTAAACTATTAGCATTTGCAGTATATGACTCAGTATAAACATTTTTATTATAAGTTTTATTTACAGCTCTAGAAACAGGTATTTCTTTTTTAATATCTATAGAATATAATTGTTCAGTTTTACCATCTTTTGTTACACTTCCAGCAGGTTTAATTGCTCCATATCCTGCTCCATCTGGTTCCATGTAAACATCTCCCCAATCACCATCAAATATACTATTAATATTTCCTTTTCCAACTTGTTCAAAAGCAAGATTTAATTCACTTTCTGTCATAATTGCTTTACCTGAAAGAAAAGGTTTGTTATCAACATTCATTTTATTTTTTCCTTCATTAACAACAAATTTAGCTTCTCCCCCAATTTCAAGTATTTTACCTAATTCATCTATTGTTTCTTCTGTAAATTTACCTAATCCTTTTTTATAAGTTTGTTGAAATTCAGGAGAATCAATATCTAATCCTTCTTGACTTGCAGATTCTTTTAAGAATTTATATTGAGGAGTATCTTTAACAGCTTTATTTGCTAAATCTTCAACTGTACCTACAAGAGTTACAGCTCCAGTTTTATTATCTTTTCTATAAATATCTAAATTATTAGGTGAATAATAGTTTCCTGCAGCATCTTTCTTTTCTAAATTAGCAACAACAGTAACAGGATCATTTACATATCCCATTTTCTTTTTAAGATTATAAACTTGTTGTCCCCATGTAATTACTTTATCTTCTTCTGGAGTAGCATTTGAAACTTTAGCAAAATTCATAATAGATCCTTGTAAAGGAACTGTATGAGTACCATCTTCATTTGGTCTAAATAAACCATCTAAATGTTCATCTACTACAGTATCTGTAGTAAGTAATCCTGTATAAGCATTTGGTATAGGTGCTTTTACTTTACCAGATCCTCCACCTGAACCATCACCAGCATCTTTTAATGGACTTGTAACTTTATCAGCTCCTAATTTTTGAATTTCTTTTTCATTATAATATTCACCTAAAAATGCATTAGCTGTTGCATCTAGTTCTTGTTCAGGTGTCCAATCAAGTCCTTGTTTTTTTAACCTAGCTTTATCATACATATATGATTGAGTATTTAAAGCATTAGGATCCTGTCTAATATAATTAGCCATTACCTCTTTTACTTGAGCTCTTCTTAACCCCTCTGCCTCTACACCTTCTTGTAAAGTTTGAGTATTTTCTCTACCCATTTCATCAATCCATGTTTTAGTAACAGGTTGATCATAAATTCTAGAAATAACAGGTTTTATTTGAGCATATAAAGGTTTTCTTTCTGCGTTTCTATCACCTGGTGCTACTACATTGTAATAACTTTCATCAAATGGTTGATCTATCCCTAATTGTTTAACATTACCTTTTTCATCAGAATAATTTTGTATAACATAAGGATGATTAGGATCCATACGTTGTTGATTAACAAGTTTAGTCATAGCAATATCTCTTTGTATACCTTGATACAAAGGATCATTCTGAACAGTACTAGCTATTTCTTTAATATCTTGAGTTAGTCTACCGTAATTACCTTCTCTTTCAGCTCTTTCTTGTGCTGCTTTTAATAAAGCATTCTTCTTAGCGTTTAGAGCTTTAGCATGTTCTTGAGTAGCTAATCCACCTTGAATATCAGTCTTAGCTGCAGAAGCAGCTGCATCAGCTGTATCATGTTCAAGTTTTATTTGTTCACCTAATTTTGATATTGTGTCAAAGGGTAAAGGCACATGTTGTTCTGTATATTCACTTTGACCAACTGTTGAAAATCTATTTAATCCCATAATGTAAATGTAGTAATTATTTATTAAAAAACAAATTAAGCTGTTCTAAATTTATCTACTTGTTCTTTAAAACCTGGTTCATTTTTATATCTATACATGAACATATCTAATTCTTTTTGGTCCATAGAATTTTCTTTAGAAGCTTTGGAGGCTTTACCAAAATTAGAAGCCATGCTATGAATAGCTTGACTATTAACATTTTGACGCATAGCTCTATCTTTAGCTTGTGCTTCAGCTTCACGGTATGCTATTTCAGTATTAAATTGTGAATTTTGATTACTGATTTGAGCATTAGCATTTTGATAATTTTGATGAATTCTAGCTAAGTTTTCAGTATTTTGTGCATTTAAAGCAACTCTATTACTTAAATAAGTTCCAGCATTTCCACCACTAGCTCCTCTAACATTATACTCAGCTCTACGAGTTTGTGCCAAAGCATCTCTTATCGCAGATGAAGGATCTAAAAATGAAGCCTTAGCTCTATCATACTTTTGTAAAGGATCTTGCTTTCTAGTTAGGTCATAAATATTACCAGCATTTTGCATTGCGAAATTACCAAGACTTTGTCCTGTTTGTGCTAATCCTTTCCAATCAAACTTATTAGAATTAGGATCAGTTACTTGGACTACCAATGTTACTTTTAGAATTACTTGTAACTTCTTGAAATTGTTGTGGATTAACTGTATTATCATAAGCTGCACTATTACCAGAATCATTTGATCTATTCCAAGGTAATACATCTGGACCATATGATGATTGTAAACTATCATTAGATGGTTTATCTGGAGAATTCATAGAATCATAATAACCTATTGTTCCAGGTTTATAAGAATTTGTAGCATTATGTGCAGTAATAATATCATAATTATTAGGAACCCATGTACCATTTACCATTTTTCCACCTAGATCAAACTTAGGTAACATTTTACCACCATATTTAAATCCGGTTACTTCAATTTCTTCTTCCGTACCAGGTTTAAAATACATTCTATCCATTACTTCATTACCTTGTTTATATTCTTTATAACTCATATTAGGTCCAGTAACAATATTAGTTTTAATTGTACTAGGTTTATTAGCAGGTACTTGTTTAAATTCAGATTTAATTTCCATTTCAGGATATTCCAATTTTTTCATTGGTAAAATTTCCATAGGATAATTTGGAGTTATTGTAGAAGGTTTATTTTGATAATTAACTTCTGGTGCTATAGGTTTAGCATAAGGTACTGATCTTTTTTGTAAATAAGATTGATCATAAGTTATTGCAGATTTATCTGTAGATTGAGGAGGTACACCATTTAATTTATTTAATCTTAATACTGCATCATTAAATCCTGGTTCTGCTTGCCAATTAGGTACATTTTTATTAAATCCTGATTTATACAAAGTCATACTATCAGTATAAGCTTGCTGTTTTTGAGCAGGAGTAAATTTAGTATTATCTGTCCCTCCACCTAAAGGGTACATTGGTAATTTAACACCCCCCATAGCAAACTGCATACCTTCTTCTGGAGTTTTTTGGGCTTGAGGTAATGCTACACCCATCTTCTTAGCATAAGCTTCAACCTTAGCTTGTTTAAGAGCTTCTTGAGCATTAAATAATTCTTCAGAGTTTTTATTTTTAGCAAATTTCATTAGTTCAGCTGTACGTTTAGAAGTATTACCATATTTATTAGATTCTAAAATCTTATCTTCTTTAGAAGTATTATTCACTTTATTTAATTCAGCAAAAGTCTTTTTACCTAATTTTAATCTATCTGAAAATATCATTGAGTTTCCAGGTAAATTTACAGGTACTCCACCCTCTTCATGACTAGAACCATTAACTTGTAAAAACTTACCATTAGGTGCAACTACATTTTCTTGTTTTTCAATTTCACTATTTGCGAATTCTCTAGGAACTTCTCCACCAATACTAAATTTGTTAGTTTTATCATATGATACAAACTCATAATCAGGATTGTCTATATAATTTTTATACTTTTCCATTTTTAAATATCCATTTAAAACCTCCTGCTGTAAAGCAATTTGGTTTGTTATTACAAACTTTACCTATTTGATCAGAATATAGGTTATTCTTTTTACCAGCTTCAGCTAGTGATTTATATTCTTCTAAAATATTACCATTTAAATCTAATTTTAAAACAGCTTTATTTCTACTAGAGTTAGCAATTTTTTCTCTAGTTTCTTCAGACCAGGTTTTACCATAGTTAGGATTTAAAGAACCTACTCTTTTACCTTTAAGAGAGTTAGATATATTTAATTTTTGTTGTGCTGTTCTTTTTTGCCCTAATGAATTACCTGCTACTGGGGCAATATTATATCCAAAAGATCTATTACAAACATTCAGTGTGTTCATCCAAAATTGTTCCATTGGAACACAAAATTCAGGATCATGATTCTCTAAAGTATCAAAATCAAAAGAATCTTCACCATATTTATTGAATGCTCGTTGTAAATATGTATTACGATGTTTATTTTGTCTTAAATCATTTTTATGATTTGTCATTCTTTGCTTCATGCTACTAACACAACTACCTATATAAAATTTATTATTTATATTATTTGTTATGATATATACTCCACTATCTGGTTTATATCCTCCACTCATATTATTTACGTTTCTTTCTAAAATATCCACCCATTTCTGGGGCATGTATAACATCACTTTGAGATACCCCTCCGTAACTAAATGATTCTGCAACATCATTTGATTTAGTTATTATATTGTTTAATACTGAAGCTTTATTCCTTTGTTTTGCTAACTTAGACAATGGTTTCATACCTTGTTTTACAAATGGTATTCTAATCAGACCCAAGTAATCAATAGGATCTTGAGCATTACCATTATAAAAGTTTTTACCAATTTCAACAGCAGATGTAACTCCAGTAGGATCTATTAATTTACTATATTTATAAGCTAGCTCCGCACTAGATATACCTGAGCCATCTCCTTGGTTAGCACCTCTTGTGGCTTCTTCATAATTAGCTTTTTCAGCAGCAAAGTTTCTTGGTTTTAATCTTGGCATTGTTCCACCATTAGGATATTGAGGAATAGCATTAGGTATATTATTCATACCACCCATTGCAAAAACTCCCATAGAACCACCTAAAGACATACCTACAGAACCTAACATATTTCCTATTTGTTTAGTATTACGTTGTTCTTGATAAATAAGATTACCATTAGAATCATATTTATCTAATGAATTATCTTCAGGATTAAAACTACTTGCTACTTGTTGCCCTGCTCTTATTGCAGTCCCTGAACCAGGTAATACTATATTAGCTGCTGCAGGTAGTAAAGATTTACCAATACCTCCCATAACATCACTATACCCCATAAAACCTTTAGCTGAGTTACCTTTATAATCAGAATCTTTAATTACATTATCCATACCTAACATAGATAATCCAATATCTCCTTTTGCTCTAAAATTATTTCCTAGAAAGTTTCTTACATTAGTTTTGTCTTTATCATTAAGACCACCAAAATTATATTTTGGTATTTTTTTACTTTTTTTCATGTTATAACAAATTTAGTTATATGTACTATATAATATAGGGTATTTTTTTGTAATATGCAAATAAAAACCCCAGTATTTTAGACTATCTAATAACTGGGGTAATTATATAACTGGAGTAATTATCTATCAGATATTCTGAGTAGTGTTTTAATATTATGAATTATAAATCTTAAACCGGATAAATTGTCATATTTTAAATCAACAATCAACCATTTATCTCTAAGCCTTTCACCAAAAGTAGATTTAGTTAATTTACTAGAGTCAAATATAGAATAAACTGAAGGGCTATAAGTATCGTAATCAAACTTATTTCTAGGTAATTGAATATTAAATCCTTGTTCAACTTTTCTAATATTATTATTTGGTGGTGTAATAGTTAATGTATTCCAATCAGTATTTTGATATTGATTATAACATCTAATTGAATTAAATGTAGAATCTTTATTCATTACATCATCTGGATAATTTGGATTAGTTGCTGATCCTGGATAAATATTTAAATCATCACTCCATTCTAAATTATCATTTATTGCTTCAGACATAATAATCATATTATCAAATACTTTAGTATATAAAGGATTATCATTAATTATTAATTTTAAAGTACTTGGATAAAGAGTATTATAAAATTTACAATATTCTCCAAAATTATGTAAGTAAATATTATTTTTATTTGTATTTACAACAGATAATAAATATCTATTATTTGAAATATAAATATTAGGATAAAATGAATACATTGAAGTAAACACATCTTGTAGTTCAGAATAACCTAATGTTAAATTTTCATCATTTGTAATATTAGGAGTAGTTGTATTATTTTTTATAGTATATAAAAATTCACTATTTTCATAATCAAAAGTTGTTAAAATACCTTTACCAATAATAGGATTATCGTTATTAATAATATTTTCATGAATTCTTTTATTTAAAAATCCTCTTTGACCTTTAGTATCACTAATAGGATTTATTTGTTCGCCATTAAAAGTATAAATTTTATTTTGTCTAATATCAATAAAAGATATTAAATTTTGAGATCTATTTACTGACCATTGATGTTTAGAACCACTATCTATAACTTTATAGAAGTGTTTTTGAATTACTGAATTACTTCCTCCTAATTTAATAGGCATACCTGTAGTATCATTTATAAGAGATACAGGATTAATCATTAATACACCTAATCCTTTTTCTTGAATAAAATATATATTTTGTTTTAATGCAATTAAAGAAGTTATACCTCCATAATTACCCTCAACATCATAAAATTGGTTAGTGGGATACTGTTGCCAAGAATCTTGAATTTCATTATCTATTTTAACATTAGAAAAATGAATTCTATTTCTCCATTCATCATTTACTATAAAGCCTAAAGGCTTAGGAATAAATGTAATAACATTCTTTTCATTGCTATGATAAGACTGATAATTATATTCATCTACAGCTACAGGATATACTAAAGTATTAGTAGTTAATTGTGTATCTGTATGATAACCATATCTAACAGCTTGATTATTAGTATTATTACAAGGTATGAAGAAAATATTATTATTTCTAAACTGAGGACTTATTGTATTACCTAAAAGATTTCCAGGATCTCCTGATCCATCATAAGAGTACATTTTAAGTTCTACTCCAGTACTACTTTTAATTACTTTCTGATGATCCCAATAATTAACAAAAATATCTCCCCCAAAAGTTTTAAATGTAATATTTTTATTATTATTTAAAGTTATATTTTCTCTATTTAAAGGAATAAAACTTCCACAAGCAATATATTCATTAGTTGTTCTTGAAGAATATGTATTACCATTATATTGTTTAGAATTAGGTCTGTAGTATAACGCCATTAATTTACCACCATTTGTAGTATTAGCATTATAAGGAGCTGTATTACTAGGTATTTTATTTAAAGGATCAAATACTAATAAAGTAGTAGCTGCACCTTCACCTGGGACATATGTTTCAGAATCAGTTACTGTACCAAAAGATCTTTGATAATTCCAAAAATCAATTAATCCATTATCTGCAGTAAGTGACTTTCCTCCATCAACTACATAAACACCTTTTTTAATAGGTTTGTCTACATGAAACATTTCTACATCAGAATAAAATAACATGTTTATAGGAGATTCTTCTGAATCATAACCTGTTCTATATTTACTACCCGACCATCCTGGTATAATATAATTAATAGGACTACCAATAGTAGCAGTATTAGTTAACCAATCTGATTGATTAGCAAATCCTGTTCTAAATCTAGGATTACCTACTCCATTTTTAGCATTAACCCAATTAATAGGTTCTACTCTAGAACGAATTAATACTTTATCTCCATCTCTAAATGAGTAACCTTTTGATAAAAAATCAAAACTATCATATGTTAACATCTTATCAGAAGTAGCTGCAAGATTAAATGTTGCATCTTGACTTAATGTTACATTAGTATCATAGTCTGGATATGGGTCATATGGTATTCCTAATCCTGATAATGGTGGAAAATATCGACGCTCTAACCATAAACCTCCAGGTATTGTTGCTTCTGTTTGTAAAGCAGTGTCTACAAAAACATTAGTTAACATACCATGTCCTAAAATTGTTTTATTTTCATCAGTTCTTTCAACTCTTACTATTTGATAACCACTAATATTATTAGCTATTAAAGTTACATCAACTGTAAATTTAACATATAATGTTTGACCAAATATATTATTATTAGATGCTGCTAAATAAGAAGCTCTAAAATCAGTAACCCCATTAGCTACTGCATGAGCACTTGGATTATCATTATAATCATCATAACTTGGCATTTTAATATCACCAATCCATTCTGCAAAATAAGGTAACCCTTGTAAATCAAAAAACTGAATTGCAAATCTATAAATTTCTTCAGGTTGAAATCCTTTCATTACTGATGTAATATAAGGATTTTTAGAAGTACCTATAGATGCACTTGGTAAAGGATAAACTTGATTATCAGAATCTGTATTACCTAATATTAAATCTACTGGTGTTCCCATACTAGTAATTACACTAGATGCTCTATAACTATAAGGTACACCAGTACTAGGTGCATTAATATAATAATCATTAGATCCTCCTTGAGTTACAGCTAAATCAGAAATATAAATACTTTCTGTACCAAACTCATATGAAATATTAGCACCTTTCCCACCTAGTTTTGAAGTACCAGGTTTATAATAACAGGCATTACTATCTACATCACCATTAGAATCATAATAAGGATTAATACTATCATTTGTTTTAGGTGTTGCAATAGCTGTAGCTAAATCAATTGGGGGACCAACAATACTATTATTAATTAAATATATATCTTCAGTATTTGCTGTTTTAGATCTAAAAGCTCTAGCATCAAATAATGTAGTAATTTCTTTTTGTTTAATTACTTTAACATTTCCCCAAAATAAAATATTATCTTTTGTTTCTACAGTTTTAGCATGTGTAAAACCAGATGAAACATTTACAAAATCTTCTAATAAAATTTCATCTAATCCTGTAACGGTAGTTAATGTAAAAGTATATGGTGAAATAGTACCTATATTTTGTGGTAATGTTTTATAAATTACAGGTAATGATGTTTTAGTACTTCTATATAATATTGCAAATTCAACAGTATCCCACGCAGTATCTATGTTATATATATTCCATATAATTCCTCTATTAGTATTACCAGAAGCAGGTCCTTCATATGCAACATAACCTGCTGTTGTAACATTACTTTCATTACCTAACAAACTAATCATGTTAGAGGTTTGTGAAAAATTACTAACAGCACCTGCTAATTTTTTCAATCTGTAAGATAATTCATAAGTACCAGCAGCTAGTGTGCCTCCTGTAAAAGAATTTAATATTGGTAATTCAAAAGTAACGGAAGGAAATATTGAAAGTAATGCTGGATTTAAAGCCATTACTTGAGGATCTGTAACTAATAATGATTTTATTGAATTGTAAAAATCTGTCCAATAAATTCTTTGTGTAGAGGTACTTTCATATCTACCTAAAGTAGCTGTTGGAGCAATAGGATAAAATCTAGTAAAATCTAATTTATTAAAATATATTAAAGTTAATGTAGATAATTTAGTTACATTATCAATTTGTAATTTCCAAATAGAACCAAGATTAAAAAAACTATCATTTGGATTAATATTATTTTCAGTGTCATTAGTATCTGAAGCATATAAATATATATCTTCATCTATAAATGTAGAACCTATAATTGTTAAATTATTACTACCTGTAACAAAAGCACTTTGTGTAGTTTGATTTATACCTAAAGAATCTTCAAAATATAAAGTATGTGTTGCAGTAGTAGGATTTGTTAAAGTAATAGCTATAGTTAATGTTGTAGGGTTAACTAAAGGTAATGTATAAACTGGTTGTTGATAAATAACAACATAATCATCTGTATAACTAACATTAAATACAGGAGTTATAGGTGTTGTATTTGTAGACTCATAGCAGTTATTTAATTTTTTTAATATAGTATATATATCAAAACCTGTTGTAGAACTATCTACAGTTAAAGTAACTGTTGTACTTGAATTTATAGTAATTGTAACTAAACCTGTTGTAGTTAATAAACCAGATGTATGATTACCTAAAATTATTTTATAAGAATTTTTTAATTCAGGTAGTGTTACATTTAAAGTATTACCTTTAATATTAACTAATGAACCATTAGATTCACCTAAATTTGTAATAGATCTAAAGTTTAAAGCTTGTAAATATGTATCTTTAGCTTGTATCTGTTTAGATAAATCTGAAGACATTCCATTTGAAAATGTGCTTATGCTTTCCATATTATCTTAAATTTCTACGTTCTCTAGATTCTAAATTTCTAAAACCATTTTGATATTCATTTTGCTTAGGTATAAGTCTAACCCATACTCGTTTAAGTCTTTCCATCTGACTAGCGTCAGGCATGTAAGCTGATCCTCTAGCACTGTTTACGTAAAATAACCAATCCCTGGAACTTTCTCTATATACTACTTCAGGAATTAATCCTCTTCTAAATTGTATTTTATCTAACATGTAAGTGACATAAGCTTTTAAAGCTTTATCAAAATATACATTATCCGGAACTAAAGGAAATCCTTCCTCATCCACAGGTACTGCTTGATATACTATACATAAATCTCCAGACTCTAATGATGTATTTAAACATCCATCAGCTATATAAAAGTTATAATCCGTACAACATGTAGGTATTGTATTACAATCTTCACATTGATAGTTATTAGCTGCAGATTTAGTAGACCAAGATAAAGGTTTACCTTGGAAGGTAACATCTTTAGGATATACAAAATCACAAGGTAATGATACTGTGTGATTAGCTACAGTTAAAATTGTAGAAACTTCTTTCATTTGAGCATAAGAGCCTATCATAGATAGAGCTTCCACCCCCCATTCTATCAGGTCACTTTCATTTAATTCAGTGTTACTTCCAAGATCACGGTATAATCCTGCAAGAATACTTTTCATTGATTTAAATCTTGTTATCATTGTTTACGTGCTAATTGACTGTAGTAATCAAACCCTGGAGTATTCCTAATATGTTCAGGAATAGCTCTTGAAGCTTCTCTACATGGTTGAAATTTATAATATTTTTTACCTGTAAGTTTTAATTTACTTTTATCCCATTTCCATTTATATCTAAATGGTTGATCATAATAAATAAGTATACCTTGTTTTTTAGATTCACCGTAATTAACTTTCCAGTTTTTAAGTTTATCTATATCAAAATTTACATCATATTTTATAATACCTAAATAACCTAAATTGTAAGGCATTTTAAATGATCCTGCTTCTTGAACTATTTTACTTTGTAAGGATTTATTAAATGCTCTTATAACCCTGTAATATACAGCATAGTCAACAGGAATTCTTTTATTGTTGAAAGAGGCTCTACAATAATCTTTGTAAAAGTCTTTGGTTGATAAGTCTTTTGTGTATTTTCCATTAGTTCTTTTCTTTATCTTAAATTCTATCATTTTTTACCTAATTGATTTTGAGATAATGCATCATTACTAGTGTCATGGGGCATTTGTAAAAAAGGCATTACTTTAGTTTGCATAATAATATTTGTTATATCATTAGCCATCTTCAATGAACATGGATAATTACTATCCCAATTAAAGCATGCTGAACCTCCACAAGTAGAATATCCAGATAACTCTTCCGGGTTTTCAAAGATAGCAAATATATTTATATATTCCAAAAGTAATTCTGATGTAATATATAAATATCCATCTTGTAAATACCATTGAGGTTTTTTAGAAGTGTATTTGTTGTATTTATTATATTTAGCTTCAAATGGATTTGATTTAGATATAATATCTCCTGTAGGAGTAGTAACTCTTAATATAAAATTATCTCCACTAGTTTCAATACTAGAAGGTAATCTTACCTTAGTTCTAAGAATATAACAATCAGTTGTTATAATACAACAATCAGAACTATCAACTAGTTCTAATTCTAAACAAGGAATTGATTGTACCCATATATCTGAAATATCTTGACGTTTACCAATAGCTTGAGAAATAAGCATTGCTCTTACTTCATGAACCCAAAATGCAAATTGTTCATCACTAATTCTAAATGAATAGTTATTCTCACCTGAATCAGCAATATTTCGGATGTCTGCAACAATTTTTCTAAGTGAAACCATAATTATTTCTTTTTATTTTTAGGTGTCCAACCTTTTATTCTATATTTAACCTGGATAACAGGTTGCTTATTAAAAGGATCATATCCTGCTGAATAACTCCATTTATCAATACTTAATTCAAACATTGGTGCTAACATTTTAGGTGTAGCTAATATACCAGCATGTATTTCATACTTATAAGGATGTATAATTAAACTATCTTTTTTAATAGTTACAGTTGTACTATTAACTATCATTAAAGGTACTTTAAGTTTAACACCAGTAGTATCAAATCTTAATCTACCTTGTACATGAGATTTTCTATATAAATCATAATCTTTAGTTCTAATAGTATCTTCATAAACATAAATTCTATTACAAGCTCCTGAATCTAAATAAACAGGTATAGAAACAGTATCTATTCTTATTTTAGGTTTAGAAGGATACCATAGAATCTTTGGTTCAGGTTTGATAGTATCTGTTGTCTTAATTACAAAAGTGTCTACAATGGTCTTAGAATCAGTTTTAGGACCTATATTACCATTACCACATTGATATCCAAATATAAATAAAGCAATTGCTATAATTCCTAAGAATATCTTACCTATATTATCTTTTATTTTATTCCACATGTTAGTTATAAAATCTAATTTCAATATAAGAACTTAAAAGATTATCATCAGGTGTTAATGGAGAATCTGAAGTATAAGTTCCAATATCAAATCTTGAACTATCACTAACATAAGTAAAGTTGGAAAATTTAGTAGAACCATCAATTAAAAGTGGATTTAAAAAACATTTTTCCCAAGGAACAGCTGGAAATGTAAAATTTCCACTATAATATCCAGGATTTGATCTGGTCCATGTAATTTCTCCTAATGTATTTTTTATAATTGTTACTGTTGGAGGATCTGTATCAGATTGTTGTATAAAGGCAATATATTCTTTATAACTACCATTTCCTTTAACCCCATTTAAATAATCTATAATCTCATTAATTTTTGTAAAATAATGTTTAACATCTGTTAACCATGCTCCTGTAAAAAACTTTGTTTTTAATTTATCTATACTCATAATTATTGTTTTTGTTTAATTTTAATAGTAGAAACATATCCACCATAAGCAATAAATGCTGATAATATTAATTTAGGATATTCTTTTTGAATATCAAATGTTGTCCAATCAATAGTTATCCATGCTTGAGCTATAGCCATTAGAATACCTAATATTGTTGCTCCATGATCTGATAACCAGTTTATTTTTTTCTGTGTCATACTATTTTTTATCTATAATTATAATTTGATATTCTGTATATTTGGTTAAAACTCTTTAAGAAGAGTATATGTAAATTCTTTTAATTTTGATTCTTCACATCTTTTAATTAAATAATTAAAATCTGTAGGGTTATTGAGTACCATACATCCAGCACTCCACTTATCTATAATACTAGATATAGCTGAAGGATTAGCTCTATGGATATTAATACCAAATAGACCTGTTTCAGTTACTGCTGTTTCTTCAGAGAAATTATCTTTATCCCCATCTCTATAAACTACTACATTCTTTCTTTGACAAAGAGCTTTGTATTTACCTTGATGTAAATCTAATTTCCATGTATTAACATATTGATTAGGTTTAAGTAATGCTGCTCCTTTAGGATTTAATAAATTCTGTAACCAATGAATACCAGGATTAGTTGTACCTGTAAACCAAGTAATTTGATCTTCTTCTACTAATCCTATTAGATCATCAAACTTATTAGGAAGATCTGCTTTAGATCTAATTCCTATAATCTGAAAATCAAACCATTGATAACCTAATCTAGTAAACTCTGATTTTAATTCCTGAATACTATAATTCTTCATTTCTTTTAGTTTTTATATCTTTAATAACTTTACCTATTAGTTTAAATTCCTCTACTGTAAAATGATTATTCCTTGAAGTATTACATATATAGCAACAAGGAATTACATTCTCTTTAGTGTGAGGTTTAGTATTATCTATTCTATCACAACCTAAATTACTGGTATCATCACAATAGCTACATTTAGATTTTAATACATTCTCTATAAACCAGTCTATATCTAACTTTATATCAACACCAAAGTTCTTAAGATCTTTGATTCTATAACTAGAAATCATTTTAGAGGCTTTTAATCTTATTTGTTTAGTATTTAAATCTTGTGTATTAATTAATAGTCTTTTAGCTTTCTTTGTTTTACCAAATAATATCTCATAATTTGTATAATCTTTACATCTGAAGTATCTTAATCTTATTCCAGATAATGATAGTTCTAATTTTTCAGACCATTCTTTTAGAGATAATGTTTCATCAGCATATGTTAAAAATATAGATTTAGCATCTCTGTTATATAAATTAAGTTCTTCTTTTGTAATCCATTTACAGTTTTCTTTGGAGAATTCTTTAGTTTTATCTAATCTAAATAATGTCTTTTCTTCATTATAAGAATCATACATATCATTTTTAAAGTTGTTAAACTCTTTCCATGAATCTGAAAATCCTATCTTTTTACCTTTTAATGTATATCTAAATCCTCTATAGGAATTATTAAACTTTTTATCTTTACTATTCATAATATAAAGGTAATCAAAATTCTAATAATTATCAAGTATAAGTATCTCTTTTAAGAGTTAAAATAGCTTTCATTATAATTTAATTTTAGAATCTTTCAATTCTTTTCTCCATTTCCATACTGTATAAGATACAGTCACTATAATTCCAATAAGACCCGCAAAGTCTTTCCATTGTCCTATTGTATAACTACCAAGTAACATGAGTGGTACATCTATTAAGTCTATAAGTTTATGTATTTTTTGTTGTAAAATGTCTAATAAATGTTTCATTTATAATAAAATTTTTAATTGATTAATAAATTTAATTAATTATTTTTAGTAGATTCAGAATTATAATTATTTAATAATAAAATCCATTAACAAAATATAAAACTAAATTAAATCTTAAAAA
>ERZ724508.405-NODE-405-length-31221-cov-6.365559_pt1 | contig 31221 bp, 40 predicted proteins | sample MGYA00376041_ERZ724508 | MGnify/ENA primary metagenome ERZ724508 (study PRJEB28724, sample SAMN07190887) | wastewater metagenome | isolation source: effluent of sewage treatment plant in Hong Hong | place: USA: Christiansburg, Virginia | collected 2016-03-01 ...
CCAATCAATAATCAAATACTTAGCAGTCAGTTATCAGTATGGCTGAAGCTCAACTATAATGGATTTCAGCGAGACTTTTGTTTGTAGAAGGAATTCAGGTATTACCTTGCTTCTGTGAGATTTTGCTGCTGATTCTGAACATATGTTCGCAGCTGACCCGCAATCGCAGCGACCTTACCATTGACGGTTTTTCCTTCTTCTTATTGCTTCTTCAATCTCTCCAAATACCTAGCTTGCACACCTTCGCATAACTCTAAGGCATCAAGATAATGCTCAAAGTCATGACGATGCCCCATCTCAAAGAGCACAATACTTTCTCTGCATTCTTCGAGATTGTTTTTCGACTCCTTTAGCTTGTTGATCTATTCAACCAAATCATGGAGCATTACTTTCATCATTTGCTCCTGGTGATACTCTGCTTAAAGATCAGCCTCCAGACTAGAGTATACTGTCAGCCAGTCAGCTGGGAAGCAATTTTCATGAATTTTCTGAATTTTCTGGATTGGAAAAGCAGTCTTCTTCTAATCAGCTGACCTTAGCAAGTGCCAGCTGATTTGCATCGAGAGTTCACGGTTCTTCAGAATAGTGAGAAGTGAGTCTTCTTCTTTCGAGAGCCGTTGAAGGTTAGAAATATCTATCTTGAGACCAAACTTGTGGTTGACTGAATCAACCAACTGACTTAGATCACTGAACCCATTCAGCAAGGTTGAAAGTGCGGCGGACTTGATCCTCGATTCTGTAAGGACTTCTTGAGCCAAAACAATCATGTCAGCGTTGCTTTTTTCCAATACCTCAGCTCTGTCGAGTATGGTGCGCACCTAACTAGCCTACCACTTCAATCTCTCTGCCGCTGACTCCATTTGCTTCTTCGTTGTCTTCATCAAGGTAGATTCCCTTAGTAAGCCAGTCATTTCTTCATTTTGAGATTATAGAATCGCGGAGGTGTTTCTGCAGAACTGAACAGTTTCGAAGTGAACTAAGAGACTTCGCTAGATCTGCTTATACACAGCGTACATTCCAAATTAATATAGCCAAGACCAAGAGGACTGTCAAGGCAATCTTTCGAGGCATCGGCTTAGACAATGAAAAGTTATCGCTGCACTCGTTGATGTATCACTCTTCCTTTGTCTCCGCTGACCCACCATTACGAAAGGTGAATCATTGTTGCAGTTAGTCGACTGAACTTTAATCTTGATTTTGCAGCGAATATTAGTTGTTCAATGTGGTTGAATTAGGGATAATCGTTTGTATTGGCTTGAGAGTCAACCTCTTTCGGGTTTGCTGTCTCAGTGCCGACTGCGCTCGCTCGACCAGCATCAGCAGCTCAAGCTATTCCTCGAGTTTATCGATCGTGTCGTGATTGAGCCTGCGTAGCAGCTGTCTGTTCTCGTTGCGGAGTCGCTGCAGTTCCTCGTTGTTCTCGGCGCGAGATGGATTATGCTTCGGTGGTGTTGCTGGAGGATCGTTTAATACTTCCTTTTCCTCCTCCTTCTGCTCTTCCACGGAGGAGGGACTTGAGAAGACCGTCTCAGGTCTGCGCTGCGGCATGTGCTTTAGTTGCGTTTCGAAGAGGTTGCGCCGAACGCCGCTCAGATCATATGCGCGCTCGACGTAGAGCCCGGCCTTTTTGGAGCTGTCACTGAACTCCCTGAGCTTCTGCTTGGTAGCGGTCTCGAGCCTAGCTATCTTCTCCTCGATGGATTCCAGCTGCGAGTCCTCCTTTCGGAAGTGCTCGAGGACAATCTTCTTTCCGGAAGACATAGCTGCCTAACCGTAACATATTATCCAGCGCACCGGTAATAATGTTAAGCAGGGATGTCAGCTTCCCACTGGCCAAGGCTATCGAATTCGTCGGTGAGAACAGTGCCTACCAGAAACGACGGCTGGTTTGGATCAGCGTCGCACTGGTGAGCATCAGCGCGCTGAACTCATTCCTTCCGCTGACGCTCACGGCGACTCAGACTATGTTCTTTTTCTTTGCGAGTGCTGCGGGGCAACTAATCTGTCCACTTTACTTCGAAATCCAAACCACAACACGCAGCATTATCTTCTTCTCTCTTGTGGCAGCAATTTCAGTCAACCGAGTACCTTTCTTGGAGTCATTAACCTTCATTGGGCTGGGCTTTTTTGGAAGAGGCCTCAACATCAGTTCATTTATCTACATCAACGAAATTGGTGGGGAAAAGTGGAGAGCATGGTGCTTTATGGTTATGTTCATGGTATGGGGTTCTGCTCCTTTTACTCTGGCTCTCACCAAAATGATTAAGGTGCCTGATTGGCTCTGGATGGTTCTCTTCGTGACTCTCCCACACGTAATTGTGTATGTGAAGATGCTGAAGAGCTGGCAAAACTCTCCTTACTTCTACTGTGAAGTCAAAGGTATTGATTTGGCTAAAAGCAGGCGATTTCAATGCTGCTCGTGGGGTTCTCAATACAATGGCCCAATAGAACCAGAGACCTGAGTTTCACGATGCCCTGGAAGGAGAGTTCGACGATCGCAACATCAACATCGAACACAAAAAGTATACGTACTTCGACCTGTTATTTCTAAAAGCGTTGAAGCAATTGACCATTCCTCTCGCTATACTCTGGTTCTACAGATAGTTCATCTACTACGGGTCCTTCATGATTCTGCCTTACCTCGGAGATGAGGAAAGCAAAAATCTCATCTTGCTCAGCGTCAGTTAAATCGTAGCGGCCTTAATGTCCATCCCAATCATGCTCAAAGTCAAACGCATCAACGCCTTCTTTGGCTTCACAGCATTAATCTGCATTGCCTGTCTTCTTGTCAGCTTCTTTAGGATTCCAGAGGAATGCCTCGCCAGTGGAAGCGGCTGCTTTCAGAAGTTCATCTACCGCTCTTCAGCAATGGTACGGGAACTGCTTAGCCTTAGGTCATTCGCTTTTCAATTGCACTTATAGGAAGCATCCTCATGAGCTACACCGTGGAAGTTTTCCCAAGTAAAATTCGAAATCTTGGCTTTGGACTATGCCTGGCTGCAGGGTCCGCTGGATCTGTCTTGATGCCCCTAATGGTCTAAGTGCTGGTCGTACTAAACCTCTCCCCCTTCATCTGCTTCGCCCTCATGAGTATAGTGATGATTTACATGATCCCACAGCTGCCATAGACAGACGGGAAAATAACCAACAAACGCCCGTCAGAACTGTAGGGCAGCGACTAGCCAATAATAATCCTAAACTTGTGACATACATATGGTATCATATCCTTCAGATGTTATACTTCTTTGTGTGATTCTTGAGCTCCTTCATGAGGCTGTGCATGGGGAGCATGCCACCAGCAAGTGCTGGTTGGGCCGACTTGGTGTACTTGTAGAAGGCGTTGTAGTAGTTCATGAAGATGGTCACAAACTTCTTGATGATGGACTTCAGCACAAAGCTGTTGGTGCCATTGAAGCGAGCTTCGCACTCTGTCTTGAGCCCATCAATCTTCTTATTGAGGTTTTGACTGAGATCATTGATGATGACTTCGAGGAGCTTTACGTCGACAACTGCAGTGATGGCTAGTGAAGCCTCCCTGGCCTCTTCGTAGTTATCTGTGTTCACTTCACCCTCCTTAAAGTACTTCTTGACGAAGTCGAACAGACTGCTGAAGAGCTCCTTCATATAAAGGTTGCTGATCTTTTAAACATTGATTGCAATTTCCTTTTCGAGGTTGCTGAGTTCCTCCTCGTACTCGCGCTTGGCCTGGGTAATTTCGCACTGGGTGAGTCCCCCATAGATGAACTCGAGTGCGTTCAAGTAGTACACAAGATTGTCGAACTCCCTCGGGTGCTCCTTAGCTGCCAACCTAATCAGCTCCAGGAACTTTTTGCGAAGTTGATTAATACGAGTGTTGACCATGCTGTTGTCAGTGAAGTAGCTATAAATCTTGTAGGCGGCAGCCATGAAGTCAACGTAGCGTTGCAGCAGCACCTTGGTAGTGACTGCCTTCTCGATCTGGCGGAATACTGGAAGGTTAGGGTTGTCAATGTTCTTACGGTGGAAGTCGAAAAGGTGCTCAAACTTTGGCCAGAGCATCATATTGACCTGATCAAAGTAGTGGTCGAGAGTGCTTAGAGACCGCTAGTTGAAGTTTCTCTTGTTACGTTCGTTGAGAACTATTATGAGCATGACTCCAGCAGTATCGTAAGTTGCCTCCAATGTGGTCTTGAGGTGCTCAAGGAACACGTTGATGCTTGGACGGAAGATAGCACCGAAGATAGCACTGGCCTCCTCTGACTTCAGATTGAAGAAGTCTGCAGTGAAGACAATCTCGAACACCACGTTCTCCACCAGCATCCTATTGATGCACTTGAAGAGGCTCTCCATCGTCAACTTCTGGCCTTGAGGGTTGGCGATGTTGATGATTGGATCCTCACCAGCCTCGAGCACCTTCTCGCGGCCCATGAGCGAGAAGATACTCTTCTTCTCCTGGTTGAGACTGGTCAGTTTTGTTTGAGAGAGGAACGTACGCATACTGCCGGCATCCTGCGGAATCAAGGTGTCAGTCTTGATGTACAGTTCTACCTGCTGCTTTTCCATTTCGAGCAGGAATTGCTTGTAGTTTTTCAGGTACACCTTCGAGAGGGTTTCCCTGTACGCATTACATATCTCAGTGTAAATCTGCATAGCACGCACTGCTTACTGGTGGGAAGTGGTCCCTCAGAAACTCGGTGAACACCTTAAACTTGACGAGCACTTCCTTCTGCATTATCGACAGGTTGGTCTTTGGCTTCGTGAGGATCTGAATCTTGTCCAGCAGGAATTATCGGAGCCTCGTTGACGCCTTGATCTTGAGCTTCTCGAGTTCGGGTTGCAGCTCCTTGACTGCCTTGCTGTCTGCCGACAACGATGTATTCTTCAGGTAGTCTAGGTTAGTGACATGCGCTACTCAGCTTTTGCAGGAGGGTCCGGATGTGCTCTACGTATCCTTCGTCGATTGGTGACATGCAAATGGCGTTGATAAGCTACTTATCTAGCACTGCCGATTCCACGAATGTCAGCAGCATCTTCTGCAGTTTCTTGCGGTTGGTCAGCGAGGTGTTCATTCTTAACGATCTCTCCTGCAGACTGGTCATCTCACTCTTAATCGACTGCAGATGGTCGCGGAAAGAGTATAGCACTCCCTCCAGTTCCTCCATAATTTCATCACTCTTGCCGATCTCCTAGCTAAGGCTCTTCAGCTCGGAACTCACCTTAATGTAGTCGTAGGCAGCCTCCTTCTCGACCACCTCCAGCTCATTGACGACATTATCGCACATATGCCTCAAGTCGATTTTCTTGAGGTCTTCTGATTCCTTGGGAGACAGCATCATCTTGCTCTGAATGTACCGAGAAGTGAGCTTCGACAGGGTTTGGTTGAACAGTTTAGAGCTTGCAAACGGACTGCCTTCGGGGACTGTCTCATCGTCGGTAGGTTTGGTTTCGGAAGGTGTTGTTCCTTCGGCCTCCATGTTTAAATAATAGTTATCACCTGATGGCTATCCACTATTGCAACAGGTCATCACAATACCGCATCGTATAATTAGTTTAAGGTAGTGAGTAGTACACAAGATCAGTAGCAGTCGCCCTCGATGAAGTCCTGCATGAAGCACTTTTGCTGGATAAGGTTGAAGAACTCGAGCTGGCTGGTCTATGGTAACACTATTTCAGTACCAAACGTCTTTTTGTAATTTCGCCTGAACGAATAGTCTCCTGGCTCAGCAGGTCGAACCGCACGAGTGATTCTAGACTTGGTCGTGAGAGTTTAGGGCTTCGCCAGTCCATCATAGCTTCGATCTCTTTCCTCAGTTAAAGGTCTTCAGTAAGTTAGGCCGTATCTGCAGTTGGTCTTGGTTTCTCAAAAGGTGGGCGTTGGTCCTTGATGTTATTCCAATCGATTCCCTAAAAAAATGCATGGTGCTTAATCTCGACAGTGCCGTTGCAACCCAAGCGTTTGGTATAGTCGGGTTCGAGAAGTTTTAAGATTAGATCCTTTGCTTCTGGAGTCATCATCTGCTCCCCGTAACCAATCTCAGGCCACTCGATTCTACTATGCAAGATGTTATCGAATACATCGTCTACGGTCTGAGCGCCGAAAGGCCTTTCCCCCACCAACACTTCATACACTATAACTCCCAGACTCCACCAGTCAATTGTGAAATTTGTGGCACTCTGCTTCTTCAGTACTTCAGGTGCGATGTAGTCTGGTGTTCCCACTATGATTCCTTTGTGACGACTGCCGTTTACTAATAAATTCTTTCGCTTTTGCGAACGGATAGTTGCCTGTGTGACCTCTTCTGAGATGAATGGTTCCCTGTGTTCATGTTATTTGGTTGGATGAGAGGATTGCTCAATCACTATCTTGATTCCTTCTTGAGAAAGCCCGAAGTCAGTGAGTTTTAGATGTCCTTGGCTATCCAGCACCATGTTCTGCGGTTTTAAATCTCGATGGATGATGTTCAGCCCATGCAAGTGCTCAATTGCGAGAACTATCTAAGCTATGTAAAATTTGGCTTGCTACTGGGTCAGGTATGTTTCCCGGTCCAGTAGTGCTGCGAAATCACCTCCCTCCATATACTCGAGGAAAAAGAAATGGATGTCGCCTTGAGTGAAGGAGAAGGCAGCTTTGACTAGGTAATCTCCCGAAATCTTCCGAAAGATCCCCAGTTAGTTCATGATGTCACTGATCTTTGGGCAATCGCTGCTGTGTTCAAGCTTAACAATCTTCATTGCGTACAAATCCCTCGTGACCTTTCTTCGAGCAAGGTACACCCGGCCAAATGCTCCCTTTCCGAGGTACTTGAGCACTTCAAAATCTATCTTACAGTATGATGTACCTTTCAAATTTAGAGCTGCCGGTTCTTCAAGATGGGCAACTTGCCGCTCCGAGTAGTATTCCTTGCAGAAGTCATCGAGCAGGCTGAGGCTGGGCATCGGTTGGTTGTAGGTATGCATCTTCCTGATTCGAGACCGTTTCTTGTGGGGCTCAGCAAGATCATCGTCAGTGACGATCACCTTAATGGAGTTATTGTGTCGAGCCAGCCAGTACTTATCGCCGAGTTATTGGTGGAGGGAGTGCAAACTGAGCACTGTCTCGCGAATGTATTCTGTCTTGTAGTCAATCTTCTTGAGTCGATTCTTGATTTGTTTTCGCTCATCGAGCAGACCATTAAACTACTTGAACACTTCCCTAACCTCCTTGATGATGCGGAGCCTGCCGTATATCCTTTCGATATCGGTCAGGGCAATTATTTCTTGGTTGGTGCTGATCGTTACGAAGCGGCTGCGATTAAGCTGCCCCTCGATGTACCTTACTAGCTTTCGGTAGAGCTTGAGTCGGAGCTTTTCCGAATCCTCTTCAGGTAGTTCCTGCTGATCTTGCTGTTTACGCTTCTTTAAGCTTGACTGTAGCTCAGCCTATTTGCTTCGAACGTTGGAAGTGAATGCCTCGATCTTCCTCTGGTTCTACCGAATGTTCTTCTTTTCGATGTGTCGTTTCTGGCAGTACTCGACATGTTAGTACACTTCGTCCACCCTAATGGTTGACTGGCAGATTCGGCAAATCTCTTTGAACTGGGACTTTTGGGTATCATCTAGGTGGTCCTGGATCAGTTCATAGCAGTGTAGTTTATCGGCTTGCTTTTCGACGATATCAATTATCTCATCTTGGATGCTTTCGTTGAGTTCGTTATCGAGTTCCTCAACCAACACTGAGAAGTTGACCGTCAATTTATCTCTAATCTGCTCCCTCTTGTGCTTCAGGTAGAGCACATACGTGTTCGAGTACTTAAGCATGCGTTTAAGGATCATCTTGATGTTCTGTAACACGCTCCGATAGGTTGATGGCCGGGTGAGTCCCTTCAGTTGTTCCTTGATGTAGTTATAGCATTCAGGCACACCAGACTCCATGACCACCCTCGGATGTAACTCTAAACTTCGCAGGTTCTCCACTAGATCGCCTAGCTGCTGTCTCGTAGCTGTTTGTTGAACGGCAGCTTGCATCAAGCACTCCAAGACACCCTGCTGGCAACGTCTGAGAGTGGCAATGGCTGCTGCAGCAAAGTTGGTCGATCTTTCCCAAAGTTCAAGTACGATGGGTTCATAAGCTGCAACCTGACAAGTATAATCTTTCGAACCAAACTCCGAGAGGATTTGGTCTAGTGCCTTGCCAAAACTACCGCACTTCCCTTGACTTTTCGAGCGGTTATGGAACATCTGTTCCAGAGTTTCTTCTATTATTATCTATTGTCGGCAGATATGTTTACAGGTAATAGTAGAAGGGTTTGCAGGCAGCCAGCAAACGTGATTGGAGGTATATTTGATCGAATGGATCTTCTAAGGTCTGCTGAAAGAGAGATGGGAGACGATTGAAGGAAACTAATATTCATGTATCACTTCCGAGGACAAATAGAAGATTTCCCCGGGAAGGCATTTTTAAGATCAAGGTTGTATCATGTTGCAATGGTGGCACGACTGCATAGCCTGATTCATTTGTAATGTATGAAGTTTGCTCGGTGTATTTCTGTGGATGGCTGCATCCTGCTGGAGAGACACATTCTCATCAAATCGATCAAGCGAGAGTAGAGCTAGTAATCAGAAGAAGAGGATGAGCCAGAAGAGTTTGGAGTGAGAGTGTACGACAAGTAGTTGGCTCATGTTCACACTATTGCCTTTCTAGAGGTGGCCCATTGGTTTCGCTACTCAACCAATATTCTCGCGGTTCGAACTCATGGGACTATCGTGGATCTCTATCGCGAATAGTAACGTGGTTTAAAGCCTTTGGAGACTCCCCTTCATCAGGTCGACGAACAGTCCAAGATCTATTATCTAGCGGGTCAGCCTTCGACATTCCTTGGGATCCAACTGAATTCGCTGCAGCTTCTGAATAAGAATCTCGAGCGAGTGAAGTAGCAGAGATTAACTGTGGAGTGCAACGAATACCCCGAGCCATCATTTATTCCGAAGAGCGAATCCTTCCTTCTTTTGACGGACAATCCGAATGCTTTGCTGTTCCTGTACTCAAGTGTTACCCTTGAGCTCTTGAGAACTGTCCGACGTTTCTAACAATACGTTCCTGTCTAAAATAATTTACTGTTGGTGCTACTTCACGAATTACCGGTTCTCTACAACACACGCACTGACAAAGCACTTACAATTGTCGACATACCCAGGCTCTTTTAAGGAGGAATCGCTGTTAAACATGACAATCCCTCAGAATTTGCCATAACCAGCGAATCTCGAATAATGGTGTTCAGTGGGATCAATGAATAGCCGCGATTGGTCCTCCCCACCAATGACGAGACCCTAATGGGTATACAGTACTGGCAAAACAACAACAAGTTAGTAGCACTCTCCTATGACACAGTATACTTGTTCGACCTTGATTAAGAGGAGCGTAAGCGAACCAGCCCGGAGTACCCACCGAACTTCTCAGCAATGTGATTTCGTAGATTGCGTTGTCGCAATAGACACACCGGATGACCAAAAATAAAAAACGAGCATAGCAGGAATCGAACCTGCATCTTAGGACCCGAAATCCCATGCACTACCACTATGCTATACGCCCTCGGTGAGAGAATAGTGGCCGCGCCGCATAAATACTTATGCGGTACCAACCATTGCGTCTGGAAGGGACAAATGGGAGTGTGAATTGCAATGGGCTTCTGCCGATTCAAATTGTTCGGCGGTTGGGACAATTTGAAGACCAATGATGCACCGTAGCCTAAGAATAATCATCGTAGCAGTCGCAGAAATCCGTTGTGTTGAGACTCGCTATCCTTATCCTGAAGCATCTTTGCGACTGTTCTGAGTTACTCCTGAAGGTTGCTTGATCGGCAAGTGAATGCATACAGGTCTGTGGTCAGTTTGAGGCCGAACAATCCTGTCTTGCCTGCTTCGTAGAAGATGAATGGGTAACGCTGGAAGCACTCTGTGGTAATGTAGGTCTGTGCTGCTGCCGGCATGACATTGCTGGCCAAGAATATAAGTAGCTTCGAAAATACAAGGCTGCCGAAGCTGTTGAAGATGTAGCCGTCAACCAGTTTCTTGATGATCGGCATGTGCTCCTCCAATATCCTTGAGAGGACCGAAGTGTTAGTTCGATCGATAGTCTTTGAGAATACCGACTCCAATAGCGACTGATCGAGGTTCTGATAGGTCTCTTCGGGAAGCCTGAAGATCTTGAAGAGTCTGAGCAGCACCAGTTCCATACTGATGAAACCCTGCTCAAGTGACTCCAGCCATGCGTGAATAACTGTCAGCATCTGGTTAAGCAGCTCCCGGTCTCCTGCTTGGCTGTGCTAAGCATACTCTTTTAAGTTGATGAAGGATAGCACAGGTTCGACTGTGCTCTTGAAGTTCATTTTGCAAAGCTTATCCTGCTGGATATCGGTGAGCAACTCGATAAATCTGAGCTTGTTGCTCTTCTTCAAGCAGAGGAGCACCCTGTATATCTCGATGGATTGATGGCTGTTGTTAAGTACCCATACGAAGAATTGTTGGAAGGTCAAACCGAATCTTCTGAGAAAACTCCTGACCACCATCTCTTCGTGGATCTTCAGCTTCAACGCACATGATTCGACGATGCGATGCAGCATACTTATAGCGTTCTCCAGCTCCACCTGCCGGTTTTGTTCAGGATATGTCCTTAATAGTTGTAGCAGGTCCTCGTAGTAGTGGCCCATCTCTGGGAGCTCTGAGGCAGGGCGGTTGCTGGGATAGTAAGCATGCTCGATCATCAACTTCTCAATCAAAATGGTTGGGTTGTTCAACAGTATCGACAGCTATTGGGCAGTTTACAAGCAGTGTGGACTTTACAGCTTTCGCCAGATGCTCACCATCCTCTCTGCGGGCTTTGCCTCCAGCAATTCATTGGGAAATGAAGCTTGGTTCTTGCTTCGGATGGCTTCCTATTTGAGTTCTGCCAGTAATCTTCCGTCAATGTTGCCACCAATGGCCGCGAACAACAGGAGCGTTTCAATACACTGTAACCGAAATGTCTTGAAGCTATTGTTGCTGAGCTGCTTCAGCACTCTCTGGACCACGCTAGTGCCAATATACTCAAGTAGCACGGGCAAGTGCCAATAGTAAGGACCCACGATTGCTATCCCGTATGTCTGTGGAATTCTCCTGACGGCCACGAGCAGTTGCCCAAGCACCTTCAATCCTGTGGTCAAACTTTGGTTGTTTCCGCTATCCACCATCAGTCCGATTAGGTGAATGTTGACTATCTGTGCAGGGCATTCCTCATCCGAATAGCTAAGTTCTCCAGTCGTTGGGTTGATGCAAAGCTTATTCATGCGATCGCAGATGGTCAAGCGTAGTTCCTCTTTTTCAGGCTAGTCAATACTCACAACGGGTGGTTTTATGGGAGATTCCTGGCGTGGCTTCTCCTATTCCACCTACTCCAGCTATTTGGGTTGTTCAGCAGCAGTGCCTAGCGGCATGCCATGAACCGATTTGTACAGCTTGCTGAGAAAATCAGGCGAAAGTTCCTGCTGTAGCTGTGCCTGCATCTGCCTAACTTCCTCCTCCGAGAGCTTCTGCAGGTACTCGTCATTGTGCTTGGATATCTCCTCGTACTCATTTGAACTGATGAGACTGCCTCGCTATAGCTCCTGAAGCAGTGGCTTGTAGGAGGATGATGGTTCTTCAGCAACCAGTGCTTTTTAGATTGGACGTTCAATCTCCATAGGTGGCTGCTGAGGATCAACCTTGAACACTTCCGCTGCAGGTCGCTCGCCAGTCGCCGCAAGCTGCTTCATGCGCTGCTTGAATAGAGAAGGCTTTTTTTCGGTCATCCCACAATATTGCTAAATTAGATAGAGTGAGTTGACAGCACGGAGCAGTCAGCATTGACGATGGCAATTACAAGTCTGACTAAATTACGCAGCCTTATTATCGACTTCATATTTTCAAAGCGCTGAGATGGAGCAGATCAACTTCCTGATCAAGACTTTCAACCTCGACTATTTGGATCGCTTCCCTTCGCCCAAGATGCTGGAGATGAAACATCTACGCAATAGCGAGTGCATGCTGGCAGTGCTTATTCTGCTGTTCTTCTTCAATGCATTCGGCATCCTCAGATGGATTAGTCTTGGAGTCTTCGCCTTCGTTATTCCTGCATGGCTTACCCTCACGGAGTACAAGCTAGTTAGGACTACCAACTACGCTCCATTGCTCTGTTACTGGATGCTCATCGCAGGACTTCTCCGAATCGAGTAGCAATTGTCCAGTATACCTCTGTTCTATACCTTCGAGGTAAGTCTTCTTTGTTAGCGTAGTATGTGCTCGTCGTGCTGCTGTACCACCCTAACTTCCAATGGGCAAGGATAGTTGTCGATAACCTGCTCCTCCTTCCAGCCCTCTACGCAGAGCTTATTCGCTGGTGGCAATCTCAAAAGTTCAAGAGGTGATGCTCCTTGATCGATTTTATATCGATTTATTATTATCATAGATGGAACCCAGGGTGGCGACCGAGCCGAAAGGTCCGCATCTATAAGTGGATTCCTCTAAATACAACCTCTCACTACTGGAGGGTGCCTCGAGGACGGATCTGGGGGAGTTGAAGAATAAGGTGGTTATTTGGCTGGGAAAGTCACTGGACGACATTGCCGACTTCAGCTTTAAGCTCTATCTTAAAGGGGATCTGGAGTACCCACAGGCACGCTTTCTGTTCAGCGATCAGATGATCCTGTATACCATCAAACTCATGGAGTTCATTTCGGTACGTTACAGTGAACTGTGGAGCAACGGCAAGTACGAGATCATTAAGGAATACGACGAGAACTGTAAGGACGCCATGGAATTCCTAATGAAGAAGTATCCCCTCAAGGAGGGAGGTAGTGTCGAGCCGGAACTTTTCAAACTTATCCCCACCATCGATAAAACTGAAGACATGACTTTCGATATGCTTCACCTTGCAGGTATTACGTTCACTCGAGAGAACATCAGCAAGCAGATTAAGCAGACCCTCAACTACTTCATGAGACTAAGCAAGAGCAAGTCGACAGAATTTCGAAAAGACATGAGTGAGCTGTTTACATTGAAGAACGATAAGGGCGAGGAGAAGGAAATATGGAATCTCGTGGGCATGAAATTCAGTGAGAACGTGGAGCAATATTCCGAGAACGAAGTGAACGAGAAGGGTATCAAGATCAAGGGGCCTGAGGTGCTGAGAGTCATCATTAAATGGATCGAGGGATTGGAGAGTCGCTGCAAAGACAGAGATAAGTTTTACATCAACAGGTACTACCCGTTCATGAGCACAAAGAACCGATAACTAAAGCTAACATTCAAATAACGAGACGCTTTGGCAACGAACATCGGGAAGCAGTATGAGTAGGTGCGTAATGAGGATAAGAAGACAGCACAGAGGGTGAACACCATTCTGTTCGATTTGTTTGACTTCATCCGCATTCAGAAGGAGAGTTTCAGGTACATCGAGGAGAAGCAGGTGCAGACAGGTCTGTTCACGCACATTCTGGCTGAGTCGATTTCGAGCATTGCAGCCGAATACCTTGAGAAGCTAATATTCCACATGTGCTCCAGCGACGAGAAGCTTACCTACAACATGTGTCCAAGCGACGAAAAACTTAAACTTGTAACTTTTAACCTAGGCGATCTGCTACGCTGCAAGTGCGTCGGCAATAAGAATTAGATTAAGGAGATCTTCGAGAAGCTGCAAAAAAAGTTCAGTGTAGTCAGAGTCAAGAACCGTCTGGCACTATCCACCCACGACTTCCTGGTTAACTTCAACTACAAGGGCATCCTCTGCGAAATGCAGCTGGGATTGGCTCAGAAGAAGAAGGAGGAGAACCACAAGCAAGAGTGCTACGGGCACTTCAGTCATTTCATCTACGAGCTGAGTCGTTCAAAGTTCAGCCCGCTGACAGAGGCAGCCATCATCAACAACCACTTGAACCCAATGATCTCCTACTTCCGTGGCAAGATCAGCCAACGAAGGAGGGTAGCCAACTCAGCCTACTCCAACAAGCTAGCAAATGCAAAGGTCAGCTATGCGAATGGCAGGGTCAACATCGAGGGGTATCAGCCACGTGAGAACACAAGCCCTCAGTTCTGCAATGTTTGTTGCGAATTCAAGCCAGCCTATAGCTCCTTTTTGGAGATGTTCTAAAGCGTGAATAGTGAAAAGATCTGCGGGTAGTGTTACATCTAGAAGCTACAGGTTAGCGACCGTGCATAGTTGCTAATCGGTGACCTCAGCGAGTTCTTCGAAGAAGTCAGCATTGACTATCTGGATGGGTTCATGAACTTCGAAGAGTACTATGTACTGGTGCTGTTCAAGACATACAAGAAGAAGATTCAGGCTCTGCATAAGCCTAAAGGCATCGAGGAGATGTGCGATGTATTCATCCGATATCAGAACGATCGTAAGTACGTGTTCTACGATCGCAAGGAGCTGAAGCAGAAGATCTTCTTTGCCTTTAGACTGAAGAAATAGCTGAGAATCTTCAAAGACCCACGTGAGATGTTCAGCAACCACAAGGATTTGTCGATGGTGGTGCCCAACGTACACCTCGGCCAGATCGAGGACAGGGAGGAAGTCATCTATGTTCAGACTGACAACAAGATACTAATTCTGAACAACGAGTGCACGAGTGAGCTGAAGCGCGAGAGGTACAACAACATCAAGATGAAAACACTGGCAGATAAGGATTGGTGGGTGATGGAAAGTGAGAACATCGACGAGTCATTCTTCGAGAACCGTCGAATAAAGAACCTGCTGGTGAAGATAAACAAGCTGGAGATCAGCGACAACCTGATCAAGGAACTTGGATTCCTGGCCAAGAACGAGCTGATGTACCTGGATGTGAGCAGCAACCAGATAGCGGCCATCGATCTGAGGGATTTCGACTTCTCACAGTTGAAGTTCCTGAATATCAGCAAGAACCTGATTCAGAGTATCAAGCTGTACGACTGCAACCTGGGCAAGCTGGAGACCTTCCACGCATGTACTCATCGGGTTATGTAGATCGAAATAAACTGACTCTGTTCGATTTCTGTGTGGTCAAGCTACCTTCTCTCAAGGTGCTGCTGCTGGACAACAACCGTATCAGCAAGCTTGAGAACTTCAATCAGACGCCCTTGCCGGAACTCGTTGAGCTGCTCCTCGAAGAAAACCTGCTCAGCGGCACAGAGTTCCTCTACAACAAACGTCTCGAAAAGATCGTCAAACTCCGCATTGGTAAGGACATAGCTAATGCAGAGAACAATAAAATTTAGTCGCTGGAGGGTCTCTACTCAGCAGAACTGCCAGCCATCGAGGAGCTGTCGATGGGCTGCGTCGGTACCCTTGACTTGAAGAACTGGAACAAGGCCAAGTTGCCTAACCTGAAGAAACTGGACATCCGAAACGGTGACGGTATTGAAGGTCTCAAGATACTGGGCAAATTCTACAGTCTCAAGACCGTGACACTGGAGGAAAACAAGTTCGAGAAGCTCTAGTTCGGGGATCTCCACCTGAAATATTTGTAGAACCTTACGATCATGAACAACTCGCTCAAAATTCTGGAAAACCTTAAGAAAGTCGTGATGCCGACCCTCCAGATCATCGACTTCCGCAAGAACCTCTTGGAAAGTTTCGATTTTTTCAACTTGAACTTCGCCGAACTGTTGGAGATGCACCTCGAGAACAACCAGATCGGCAAAGTGGAGAACATATGCAACTGCACCTTCCCCAAACTGCGTGAACTTCATCTCGAAAATAACCAGCTGGAAACTATCGATCTGCGCAACCTCGCCAACATGCCCACACTCGAGGCACTCTATCTCAGTAATTGTAGGCTTATCTCAGACGACAATCTCATTTCCATCATCGATGGACTTTGGTTCGATGACAGACAGCCAAATGCTCGTGCCATACTTTGTCGACTGCCCAATTTGTCCCAATTACATCTCCAAAACAACTTGCTTGAAGTCTTCTCCATGGTCGGCATGAACCTTCCTAAATTGGAGTTGCTCTACCTCCGTAATACTCTTTCGTGATTCAGAGAATAACAGGCTCAAAAGGGTGCTTGGACCCCAGAACACTCAACTTTCGGCCCTAGAATTCCTGAACCTCAGCAACAACTAGCTCACGAACATCAACCTCGCCGAGCTGAACATTGCCAATCTCAAGCGACTCTCGATCGTCCAAAACGGAATGGTTTCAATCAGGTGCTCTCCGCCTAGCGTCTTCAAAGAACTGCAATACCTGAATCTCTGTACGTGATGTTTGTGATGCAGCTGGCAACGAGCTAACCAAGATCAACCTCAAGGACTACATGATGCCGCGCCTAGAATAACTGGTGATATGTACACCTGAATTGATGCAGCTGAGAACCGTCTCGTGGATATCGAGCTACCAGTCACTGGTGGCATGAACGGAAGTGAGGAGGAGCAGAGAAATTTCCCACTCCTTCGTGTTCTCACACTCTCGCAAAACTTGCTTCCAGCTATTAAACTGAACAATTTCCTACTACCTAACCTCGAGACCCTCAACTTCGACACGAACCAGATAACCAAAATCGAGGGATTCCCACAAGCCAAGCTGAAGAAACTGCAGTCGCTGAGCCTTCAGAGCAATAGACTTGCTGAGATAAACCTCACCAATGCCAGCCTGGACTCACTTACTTATCTAGATCTTCGCGAGAATGTGCTCGTCAGAGTATTGGGGTTGGAGACTTTGAAAAACCTACGGAGCTTGGACATGAACAAGAACAACATCACCGAGATCGTATGGAACAAAGCGTCGCTGGAGGAAGTCACCACCATCAATCTGATGAACAATAGGCTTACAATGTTCGATGCTTTCTCCTTAGCCAAGGGAGTCAAGTGGCGTGATCTCGTTCACCTCAACCTCACCTCCAACGATATTGTGGAAGTCGACTTGGAAGGCTGTAGCCTTAGCCTGCTGAAGACTATCGTGATGCCAAGCAACCAAATCAGGAGAGTTAAGCTAGGCAAAAGTGTGTTCCCAGAACTGACTCTTCTGGACTTCCGTAACAGTAGGCTAATGCAGATAGCAACAAGATCACAGACTTTGAAGGGCTGCCAACTGCGTCGTTGAAAAAACTCGAAGAAATCAACCTGGGTACTGAAAGAAGATAGTGTAGATTCCAACCACCTCGAAAAGTTTAGCCTCAGGGGAGTCACACTTCCAGAGTTGCAGACGCTCGAACTGCGGCAGAATAGAATATCTGAGATCATGCTGCAGGGAGGAACTCTGCCCAAGTTGAGAAACCTTTTGTTCACTGAGGGCAACCTCATCGGCAAACTCAACATGAGCAACGTGCTTTTCGAATCGTTGGAAATCATACATTTCTAAGCCTGCAGCATCTCCTAGTTGAAGGGTCTTGACAATTGCATGCTGCCGAAGCTACGCGAGCTGCACCTCAGTACAATTTCGATGGATTCAGCCAACAACACGTTGAGCGAGCTGGAAGTTGGAGTAACCTGCGAAATGCTGGACATGCTGATTCTCTGCAGCAATCTTTTCGTGGACATGCGAAGATTGATAATCGATAAGCTCATCAACCTGCGGCACCTTGACCTTTCTGGAAACAAGATCAAGGAGATCTCTTTCAAGTGGTTCCGCTTCAGCTGCCTCGAGTTCCTCGATCTCAAGAACAACAGTATAGAATCGCTATCGCTACTGGCGGAGGCGAGGATGCCTAACCTCTTCGAACTCAACCTCGGTAAAGCCACCGTTAACACAGAGAACAACAACATCCGCCGAATTGACTTCACGGGGGTGCTGATGCATCGTCTATCGATGCTCAATCTCAGCAAAAACGTCATCGAACTGGTGGAGGGGCTTGACCAGGCCAGCCTTACAAACCTGGAGATATTCAACCTGGCAGATAACAATCTGCACTCCATAGACTTCACTGGTTGCCGCATCCCCAACATCTAGCAGTTCGTATTCAACAACAACCATGGGTTTGTTGACCTGCTGGGGTTGGAGGGTCTGCGCATGACCAAGCTTCGCTGCATCCTTGTGAGTAATTTTACCTGTTATCTATAGATCGCAACGAAAGATTCCGCATTTACAGCGTACCGTAGCGCTACCGCCACCTTGTCAACCGGAGCGGAAGTGATTGAGCTGGTCTAGTATAAACTTATTAAGTTATTCGAATGAGACCGACGGTGATCAAGAAGCCGCGAGTGTACGCTGATGCCTGCGTCAAACGTGGTGAATACTACTACGACTACGAGAACTGCGTGTCACTGTGGTGGGGGTACTGACCATGCTGCTATTGTAGGGAATGCGCCAACTATGCTTGTTAACGCAAAATCGGTCGAGGCAAGTACTCCGAAGTCTTCGAGTCGGTCAGTTTGCTGAACAGCGAGAAGTGCGTTGTGAAGGTGCTCAAGCCAAGTACAATGGCCTCACTATGCAGTTAAGTCCAAGAAGATCAACCGCTAAATCAAGATTCTACAGGCACTGGCAGGCCGCAACAACTGTGTGCAGCTACTCGATATCATCCGTGAGGAGGATATCTGCTGTTTGGTGTTTTAGTATGTTGAGACCATCGACTACCGGGTGCTACTCACACAGCTCACCGATATGGATTGTCGCTACTACCTCTACCAGATACTCAAGGGCCTCGACTATTGCCATTCGCTAGGCATCATGCATCGAGATATCAAACCGCAAAACGTCATGATTGACCACAACAAGCGCAAGCTTCGCATCATCGATTGGGGACTCGGTGAATTCTACCTCCCCGAGAAAGACTACAATGTCAGGGTGAGCAGCCGATACTACAAGGGACCAGAACTCCTCGTCGGTCACGAGTACTATCATTACTCATTGGATATCTGGAGTCTGGGTGTTATGATGGCTGGCATGGTATGTCCTCTCATTAACTTAGATCTTTCTGAGGGAACCTTTCTTTAAAGGTAGCGATAACTACGATCAGTTGGAACAAATTACGCGTACGCTGGGCACCGAAGAGCTCTACGCTTACGTGTAGAAGTACAACATGGACATGGATATGGCATACGAAGATGTCCTGGGCAAGAACAAACGCAAACCATGGAAGAGCTACATCACTCCGGAGAACAAGCACTTAGCCGTTCCCGAAGCGCTCGACATTTTGGAGAGAATGCTGGTGTACGACCACGATAAACGGCCAACGGCGAAGGAGTGCATGTAGCATGTGTACTTCCAGGAAGTGCACAAGAAGGAGCAACAGCAGGCAAAGCAGCAGGAGTCACCTGCGAAGTGACAGCGTTTGTTCCTTGGTAGGACTCACTAGTCTGTACAATGCATTTGAACCCAAGCCAAATTAATCTCTTTCCTTAAAAGTTAGTATGGAGCGAGCAATCGAAGTCGGCATGCTGCAACAGAAACGAGCTGAGATTATGACCAGTAACTCTGCTGCGAAGATAAAACAGCTCGAATGGGTATCTGATAGTGTGAGGTAGATGCGGGCGTTTAAGGATTGCGTTGCCTTCGGCATTCTCAATAAGTATCTCAGGTTGGAGCAACTACGTGTGACCGATCCAGACCTAGCCACGCTGGACCCATTCAGTCAATACCGCAAGCAGTTCGGGCAGTCAGTGTTGCACTCGATGTGCTTCAATGATCGCCAAGAGATGCTGGAGTATTTCCTCGCTAACAAGCTACTGAAGGTTGATTAGCTTGACAACGACGGGTGCAGACCCATCCACATCGCAGCCATGAAAAGTTTGAGTACTGGTACCCTCGAAACCATGAAGGTTCTTGTGGAACATGGTGCTGATTTGCTGCTCAAGGACTCTGACGGGAAGACAATTTGCGATCTCATGGTTGCAAAGGACCCGGAGTCATTGCTGGATGCCACCAAATACTTAGCCGAGGAGTTCGATAAGCAACGCAGCGTGCGACTGAAGGAGGTGTTTTACTGCATAATGAATACCGACGGAAGGATGAAGCCACCCTTCTGCTACTTCAGCGACTTCACGCTGTACGGAGTGCTAGACCTGCTTTGATAATTGGTCATAATAAATGTCATTGCTTACTACCAAAAGTAAGATTCAGGATAGCAAGCTCACCCTATACGAGAGGGTGCGGGAGTTGCATCAAGAGGATGCAATGGAAATGGCACGTAGGCTCATCTCCGATGGTCTTTACCACCAAACTGTGACAGTGCTGTACTCCGTACTCATCAGTCATAGCGTCGCCATAACCACTAAGTTCAATGCACTCGCACTCTTGAAAGCTGCCTTCCAAACTGGTACGCGAGCTGTTTTATGCAGGCCAGCTTCGTGTTCTTGAAGAAACTGAACGTGTGCTTCCGGTGTTGGTCGACATTGCTCATTTCAGGAAACACCCACCTCACGAGGACTTCTTTGCAAATCGGGAGCACCGCTACGACAGCAACATTGAACTCTCAGATAAGTTTGTTCGTCTCTGTCGAGAACTGCTCAAATTTTGGAGTGAGTGCATGAGTGACGTTGGAGTACCAAACAGCCAATACTGCCAGCATGCACTCAACCTCGAACGACGCTTCCGATCGCACCTCCCACAACACTTCACCTGCTTCACCTTTGCTGACTATCTCACGTTTGTAAGCAATTGGAACCAGTAAAACCGTGAGGCGTTGGAGTTTGAGGATCGACTGGCCATATACAAGTTCCTCAGTTCTTAACAAGAGTATAACGCAAGGTTGGGCAGCTACAAGACAAGGCTATCCGTCTACGCTGGCGAGATTGTGAATCAAATCTACAGCGTGTCAATTAGCCACTCAGAGCCGTTGAACGCGAAGATGCAGGCTTTATTGGTGCTAAGATAGCTCTACGCTGAAAGTACCAACAATTCAACTTAGACAACAAATTCTTTTGTGATAGAGCAGATTAGGTCCTTCTCCCATATCTTGAGTACGTCACAAGGAAGGTTATTGCGGATAAGACACTCCTCAATCGGTTCCTCGAGAAGATAGAGAAGCGTTATGAACTCGAATCGAACAGCTCTGCCTTGTATGTGAATGCAGTACTCCGGACCATCGTTGAGTTCAGCGGCTATATCGGAGAGGGTGAAGGCAACCCCTATAAAAGATTGGCTACAGCCATCAAATACAACTACCTCCTGAGCGAAGAGCCCTCTGACCCCAAACCTGAAGAACTCGCAGAGAAATTTAAGAACAACCGGAAAATCGGAAGGCACCGATAACGTGAATACCATGCACAACAAACTGAAGAGTAAATTCCATCTTCGAGCACATTCGAGGATGCCAACAGCAGGACCCAAAAGGAGCTTGAGTAACTCAAGCTAATTGTCCGATAGTCCAAGAGGAAATAAATTGATCTTCAGTAGACCATCGACTAGCTTAAACGGCAGCTCGCAGAACTCAAGATACAATCGCCTATTGTGGAGGAGGGGATGCAGACATAGCATTAAAAACGCCAAAGCCTTCCTTAATCCTGTTTTGGTGACGAACCTACACTACTGGACTCTCAGGAGAAAAAGACCAATCGCAACATCCTAGACCCGACGAAGCATCTGACAATAATCAAGCAGACCGTAAGCAGCAACTACTAGTGATAATGGTTGACTGTGAGTATCAATCCTTCATGCGGTACTCGTAGTAGCAGTGCTTGCACATCTTTTCTATCAGCCTCCCTGCGATTACCATGCGGCAGAGCTAACAGCACTTTGAATTGTCGTTGTCGAGCTGTTCAGCTTTGCTTGAGGACATTGTCGACGACAGCCTTGAGTAATCCTCCTTCGGTTCTGGCTGTTTGGAAATTCGTGATTGGTTCGCTGGGGGTTGTTGCACTTCTGAGGGTCGTGGCCTCACGCTATTGCACAAGCAGTTCCCTTTCAGCTTCCCACATGAATTGCAGATCTCCACCACACTCTGGGGACGTCTAAATTACTCTAGCTTGGCATTGTCTAGTGCTTGTGTACATTTCAAGCAGTTTTTTGTGGTGTTGGGTGATTTGAGGATACTGTTAAGGCAGGGCTTGCATACCTTGTGATCGCACTTATACACCGAGAAGCTTTGATCACATCCGCGGTTGGAGCACATCGAACAACTCTGTGCGTAACTCGATTGAGAAGGTTTAGGGCATGCTAAACATTCATTATTGGAGGTATTTCTGCAGTTAGTGCACACCATATGCTTACCGCACGGCAGTTTATGTTTGGCTTCAACGGCTTTACACCGACTGCATTTCTCTTTTGAAGTATTGCAAAGCCGGCATTGATAGTTCTGTTGCTTATCGGTACAGTATTTGCAGATCTTGTGAGCATTGCAATCCAACAAGATGGTGCCAGTTCGGGAACCGCAGTAGGCACAGTCAAGGTTGCTTACTTTGCTATCGTCGGTCAGTTGAGACTGGCAATCAGGGCAATTGAACAGCTTGTTGTTGTTGCAGTAGTTGCAGATGTGCATAGAATGATGCCGCTTGCAGGTAAAGCTTACTTTCGAGCTTAAGCTTTTCGCATCTTTGCAACCCGGACATCGAAACAATCTGGCTTACATGTCGATAAATATACATTTGTGTATTCAACCAGTCATTTCTTTTTGGAAAGCATCTCTTGAACTGCGCTTTTGCATGCTGCGTACACTTCCTCTATCGACTCTTCCGCATCGACGACGTATAGGAGATCGTTGTTGGCATACAGCTGCGTTACTGGCAGAGTGTGCTGCTGGAATGTCTTCAATCGGATCAGCGCCAGGTTGGGGTTTTTATCATCCTCGCGCAGCGATACCTTAGCGCGATTCTGCAGCCGCTCCAACAATACCTTCTCAGAGCACTAGAGATAGAGACAGCCGACGACTTTCACGTTGTCGCCGATCATCTGATCCCAATAGTGGTACATATACACCGACTTGATGAAGCCGTCAACCAGAAATATTGACTTTTCCCATCCATTGGCACGCATACGCTTCACCAGATACTTCAAGGGAATGTCGCAGGGCATCAGACGACCACTCGACTCAAACTCCTTCATATACTTGTCAAGATGCTTGGCCTAAGGGGTATCGGCTGATCGCTCTTCCCGTAGGATATCTCCGATAGACAGATGCACATATCCAAATTACTTGGCAAGCCGGCTGCACTGAGTGCTCTTTCCTGCTCCCGGTGCAGAGATCACCAGTACGATGGTAGGTTGCTTGCTCTCCATAACTAAAGCAATACTTATATTATTCCATGACAGATCGAACCTCGAACTAACCGATGGACTTTGACCAAGCGACCTCGATGATCCTGAACCGAGCGTTACAGCCCTCCACGGCTATAAACTGCCGCCCACAGTCGAATCTGAACCGAATCGTGCAGAGCCAGGAGACAAGATTAGCTACGATGGAAGAATAGCTGCGACAGGCAAAAGATGAAGTTGAGGTGCTAATTGTTGTTAAATGTAGAATCTGAAGGTGGAGATGAGGAGTGCTCAAGACAAGTTGATGGGAAAGGCCAGCTAACTGCAGGCCAGGCTGTTGACAGTTGTGAACGGCAGGTTCGAGGATCTGATCAAGAAGCGTATGGATGACACGAAAAGACGTTACTGCGAGTGTCAGGCTCGAGCAAATGAGTTGGAATATGACTTGGGCGGGGTCAGCCGGAGCTTCAAGAAGTTTGCTGAAAGATTGGAGGAACTAGAAAATTCGGTGGGAATGTACTCTGGCAAGGAGCGAATGATGTGACCGTTACTTCCCGCCGATTCGGCCGGCGCAGTTAATTAGATGCTTGCTTGGATTATTATTATCGGGTTGGTGGCTGTCGGCGAATGCAGCTGCGAGCTCAGCTGGCGTCACGAAAGTCATCAGACGATGACGCTGGAGTGTCAAGTACCCGAAACTATTGCATGCTCAGCTGTGGATCTCCTGGATGCTGAGGGAAGACTCATGGAGAAGCTGCCAGCAGAGGCGGCATCCGCCAATCCTGCTCAGAATGATCGCTGCAGATTCCAGTACTACACTGCAAGCAAGTTCACTCATCAGTATCTTGCTTTTATTGGCAACGAGATAGTTGGGGTGGATGCGCCATTAGACATCTCTAAGGGAAGTTTAACGAATTCGACGCAGTTTTTCATAGTGAATAAGGAGACTCCAGAGCTGCTGAAACACATCCACAGACTGGACCCACTAGCGAAGGTTGCGCAACTCACCGATAAAAATGCATCGATCAAGCTCAGCGGCATCAACAACAGCTCAGTGCATCACGATAAACTCAACATTAGCTATGGCAACGGAACGCTCAGGGTAAGCGAGCACAGAGCATACCACATTACCCAAGGTGAGACACTAGTGTTTGGCAACGATAGCTTGCAACTGCCAGACGCAGGCTATCTCAGGATAACCTTTGACGGACTGCTAACATTCTACGAGTAGGGCTTCTCCTACAGTTTAGATGCCAAGTGTGAGTGCACTGAAGAATCAACGTTGCTGAATAGTCGAACCAGCTGGGTCAGGGGATTCTGTGGCTCCGCTAGACATCGCACCAGTGGTTTTAGCTTAGTGGAGTGTCCCGAAGATCACAGCTGGAGACAAGCCGATTAACTTAGCATTGGTATCACCTCGAATGAGTTCGGTTTGAACAGATGGAGGCTTCTCCAAAAGCACCATGGTGAGATGGGTGTATTGTACGTCGTCGAGCAGACACCATTGAGACTTGAAGACACCATCCCACTAACAATCTACTACCCTGTTCGCAGTATCATGGTCGTGCTCACCTACCAAGATCATCATCTCGCAGGGCTGATTCTCAACAAGGCAGAAAAAACTCAGCTGACTATCGAGCACAACTATACCGGCGGGCTTTCTATTGCATGTACCTTCTGGCTTATTCAGACAGCAACGCAGGGCTCTATACATACCGACCATACCTGTGCAGCACAAACTATACATACAGTGAGCAGCGAATTGTCATTCGGATTGGGGACCTGAGTGAACTGTCACTGTTAAATACAACGGATAAGATAGTGCAACAAGGGACCTACAGTGACAGCAAGAATGAGTTACTTCGAGTCTTAACTATCCCGTGTTCTATTGGCTTAACAATTATCAGGAGCGTCAAGTACCAACCCTACCGCCTGTAGTACTTCGATCCCTACACTCTACAGACAACCCAGCTCCCTAAACTTGAAATAGTTAGGAATGTCGGTACACGAGAGTTCCTCATCAAGTTTTTGCTGCATCCAAGCTCACCCATTGAATACGCAGCACTGCTATTCCTGCTGGTCGAACTTCTGGCAATCCTGTTCATGTGGCTTCGTATCCGAGGGGTCGTCAAAAAGATAATCCAAGATCGTAAGAAGAAACGACCCCAACCATATATTACAATCGATCCACAGACGGGCACACGAACTTCCCTGGTCGAGCCCGAAGAACCAATTCGACCGCCAGCCATTTAACCATGATTAGATTGTTCAGGTCTTATTATAAGTTAATTGATGTCGCTCTAAGAACAAACTGCAGGAGATGCACTTGAGAACTCGTACGGGCTCAACCGTTTCATGAACAGGTAACTGCTGAGTTGATTCAGAGTATATGGGTGGGCAGGATTACAGATGGTGGCTGGTATGGGACTGGCTTATGGACTGTCCAAATTGCCGTGGTTCCAAGAACGACCACTTGGATGTATACTTCTCGGAAGTGCCACGACCTTGGTAGGGCTGATCAGCGCAAAGTGTATGTCGCCAATCGAAGCAAGCTATGAAAAGGATGGCAAATTGGTGAGAAACACAAAAAATAAGCCACTGAGACTGGCACTATACACCCTCGGCAGTTTGGGACTTGGAATCACAGTGGTACCACTCGTTCACGAACTCAATCTGGCTTCGCCGGAGGTTATCCCATCAGCGATGGCGGTAACAGGAGCACTGATGGGTGGAGCCAGCCTCGTTGCCTATAGCCTCCCCAAGCACAAGATGTTTGCCTATAGGCATACTCTCCAGTCTGCTTTGCTTGGGCTTCTTGGGCTCGAACTTGCTGGAATCATCGTCGGATTGATATGGGGAAACACTAGTTTCGTTAGGGCTTTGAACACAACAGACAACTTCCTCGGTATCGCCGTGTTCATAGGCTACATGATGTACGATACTCATGCAGCCATCCAAAATTATGAGCAGGGCTATGCCGATCACCTCGGAATGAGCATCTAGTTCCTACTGAATGCTTGGAATATCTTCGTCAGGGTTGTGGACATCATGGCCGGTAGGAGGCGTCGCCGTGGCGAGTGACTTTGAGTAGTCGGTGTATGCAATAGTCCGTTTTATTATTAGATTTATGAGTAGGCAAGAAGCGCCACTCGTGAGCTAACGCACCCTCGACATCCTTGTGCAGGTGGCACAGCAATCCGGCATGCCGCCAATCGACCCCAGCAAAGTACTGCTTACCCGCTAGTTAAGATTCGTGCAATGTCAACCCACAATATCGTGAATAACCTACTTGAGGTGGCTCGACAGTTCTTGACAAGCTAAGACCATAGTATCCAAGACTTCTGTCCATTCATAATACACTACTTCGTACCATCGATCAATGATTGCAGATGAACAAGTACGATCGAAGAGGACAATGTGTACACGCACTGTATACTCACATTTACAGCTGGATGCGCAGGATATAAGGCAGTCTTGAATGCCGATTGCTTGCGACCATGCTGGAAGGGCACAGGGGAAGTCGTACAACCCTACGCAACTACCTCCGAATCCGCAAGGAAGTGACCAAGAACAACCCGATGGACCTGCTTGACGAAATCTTCCTGCTGCATGGTAAGCACCGAGTGTAACTTAGAATAGACCATTTCGATCGTGCATAGGCTGTACGATGCCACCAAACGGGGTTTTATTTGTAAGTGGCTCAATGACTTCTATGTGAACATTAACTACCGGCAGGTCAATAACGCCAAGCTTCAATCGAACATCTTCGTGGAGTTTCTATTGAACTGCCACAACCAGATGCACTCGTTTGAGCAAGAAGTTCGAATTACGCAAAAGGAAAGTCGTAAGGAGAACCCTGGATTGTTCGTCTCAAGGATCGATAAGAACAACGGCTTCAATATTATCAAGCTCAAGAAGGAGGTTGGTGGGAGGCATCAACTTACGGATAGGATGCAGAAGAGTCAGATATCTTACAGGAAACCATCTCCTGGCAGGGACCGGAGTAGCTTTCGCATAAATGAGAGCTCTCGGCAGCAGAAATCGCCGACTGATAGGTCGAGAGACAGAGATAAGGAAAGATAGCAGCTCAGTGAGATGCACAGTAACCAGCTTGTCGGTAGGCTGTTCGATTAGAGCAAAGAAAGTCCTGTGAATAAGCGACCTCTACACGAACTATCACCTGCTGGGCTATTCAAGACAGCTGAGAAGTCACTGATAAAGCTAAATAAGATTGATCAAGAGTTGGACAGTCGTCGAGATGTTCGAGTAAGCCCCGCATACCGACAGCGAGTACGTGATCACTCAAGCGAGCATAGCAGTAATCTCAAAGACCTTTCGTCAAGCAACTTAGTTGAGAAGTATACCTAGGATTGGTAAAAGATGATTGAACGCAATGAAAGCTTTAAGGAGAAGATGTTAAGGAAAAGCAGAGGAATCGTAGATCGTAAGCGGAGGCTCCTTGAGGAGAGCAGCTTGGATCTGAGGGACAGCAGTCGGCATGATAGGGTATACTAAAGAATGGGTCGAGCCAGCAAGCTGCAACTAAACCTGGATGAAACCGATGAACAACCACTGCCTACTCCCTTCATAAACACATTCAGACCTGACGAAATCGATTTAAATAAACACCAATTGCCTTCAAACTTCTCTTTCAAGGACAGCATAGATATAGACGAGCACAGTAACTTACCGTAGGTCCGCTAGAGCCACGGCCCAAACCGAAAAATCGAGTACTTTCGACCAAGCTGATAGGATCGTGTTGATAACTGACAATCTCTCTTGTTATATCGCTTACATGGCTGATTTCGGTAGGGGAGGGTAGACACCCACCCGCAAGCAATCCTATGCAGTGCTGCCATACTTGTATGGTGGAGAGCTGTTGAACAGCCTGTTGAAGAGTCATTACCACAGCGGGCACGGGCACTTCCAAGGCACATTTTGCAAACGCACTTATCTTGGGTTCACGTTACTTCATAAGCTGTGCTTCCATCCCATGAGGATCTTCTTAGATGACTTCTCAGACTATGTGCTCTGCTCAGGCGTAGCAAAAGCAGGCTTCTGGAGACAGTTCCTCACAGGTAGCAACAATCACTAATCATAGGATTTTTCCCTGCAGCATCAGCCTCCCTGACTTTGCAGTTTTTCGAGTAGCTGAAGTACGCCAGGAGCTTTAAACTACCCACGCCACAGCTACTTACGCTGCTGAAGGATTGCCAAATTGGAGCCTTGTACGGGTTTAGCCGTGCTCATCCAACCAGTTACACATACTTCAGGCACAAACTTGGCCTTTCGATCGAGCCATTGCATTTCGAAGTCGGATACTTTACTTCCCTCGTCCTCTTCGACTACATGTTCTGCAACTTCTTCCAACGCAAGAATGACGCGCTACGTGGCAACATCCCAGTCAGCTTGATTCGTGTTGCAGTCTGTTGGGCTGCACATCATCAGCCACAGACTCTGTTGCATTGATGCTATACTTCATATTCATAAGTCCTTGACAACAAATGAGTCCAAACGCGAGATATCTAATCATCGTCGGGGTGCTTGTGCGTCTACTGCTGGTCTACTGGCTGTCAAGCTACGAATCTGCAGAACACTTGACCCTCACCGATGTTGACTACAAAGTGTATAGCGAGGCAGCTTAGCATCTTCTTGAGGGACGTTCGCCATACGAAAGGCATACCTACAGGTACACTCCGCTGATTGCTCAACTCCTCACAGTGAACTCACTAGGATTCAGTATGGGCAAGTATGTGTTCGTGCTATTCGACGCCATAGCAATGCTGCTTATCTCCAAAATATTTCGGAATAGCTTAGCACCGCTGCTCTGTTATGGACTCAACCCCATACTCATTTACATCACCGTGAGAGGCAGCTGCGAATCAATAGGGTGCTGCCTAATGTTCCTATTGGTTTTGTTTCAGCAACAAAAGAAACTGCTGCTCGTCGGTATTGTCTATGGCTTCTGGGTCCATCTAAGAGTATACCCAATCATATTTGGGCTGCCGTTTCTCCTATACTTCGGCAGGAAGGAATTTAAGGCTTCTTTCACGTTCCTGTTAGGATGTGCACTCGGATTCCTTCCGATTGTTTGTTACTACTACCACGTTTACGGTTGGTAGTTCCTCCATGAAACGTACCTGTACCACCTCACCCGTACAGACAACCGGCACAATCTTTCTGCCTACTTCTACTGGACATACCTCACCCACGGTCAACCTAAGAACTATCTGCATGAAATTCTGAAGATCCTCCCTCAGCTGTACCTGTTTGGTTGGGTCGTTGCCAAATATCACCGAAATCCCCGCCTTACAATGTTCCTCATGACGTATATCTTCGTACTGTTCAATAAGGTACTGACGGTGCAATACTATATGTGGACGTTCGCTTCTCTAGCACTCATCATCAACGCTTCGGGCTATGTCCAGAACCGCAAATGGAGGGGGCTACTGCATATGTTTTCTATTTGGCTACTGGGAGTATTGACTTGGGTTTGGACAGCCGAGAAGATTGAATCACAAGGCCAAAACACCTTCACCCTGATGTGGATTATTTGCATAGCGCGCATGGCAGGTGAATCGTGGGTGTTGGTCCAGCTCGCGAGCACTTTGCAGGCAAACACTCTCCTCGAGGAGTTGGAAGTTGGTACCATTTCCCATAAAAAAACCTCCTGATTTGTACGTTACGTATTGGCTTTAACCTTGTTGACGACTAATTATGTTCGTGCGACCGAATCCTCGATTGTTTCGACGTTGGTCACTCGCAACCACTGCACCTCATACCCACTCCCTGCCTATCCGCAGAACAGTACGGAACCTCAATGAACTCACCAAATTCAAGCTTTCTGTACTCAACAGCATCGTCACCGTAAGCGCATACTGCCTCTATCCGTTACCTACTTCCTGCGTACCCCTGTTTTTTTCTTCTTTGGCACTATCCATGTCTACTCAAGTGCTCAACCAAACCATCGAGGTGTAGTATGACAAGCTAATGTTGCGAACTAACCAGAGACCTCTCGTCCAAAATGTGTTCAGTCGGAAATTCGCAATAATGCTCGGAGGACTGCTTGGGGTGGCAGGAATCGGTGGTCTCTCTCTCTATGGAGCCAAAACAGCAATGATTGGTGGTGTCATCTGGTTGGGCTACCTAGCTGTCTACACCCGCATGAAGCGCACTTCGCTGCTTAACACATACTTTGGTGCTGTTGTAGGGAGCCTCACTGTATACCTTGGCTGGGTGGCTGCCCATAGGAGTGTCTGCATGGTGGAACCATTCGCAATGTTTTTGTATATGATGGCTTGGCAGCACCAGCATTTTTACGGCATAAGATGGGTGTATTTTGACGACTACAACAACGCAGGCTTCAAAATGGAACGGAACAAGCACATCGCAGCATTGATCACCATTGCACAGATCATACTTGCACTGTTCTTCATAAACTACTCTTTTAAGTACTCCGAGATCAACTACGCTATGTTCCTGAATGTGCTCATGACTGTCGGAATGTACCGTTGGGGGATTATGCCAATGACGCAATTCGAAAATGGTGCTGCATCCGCCAAGAACATTAAGATGCAGTCGTACAAGCACTTCACGCTCTTCTTTGGGATCATCCTTGCGAATTTCCTGTACAGGTGGTGGCGAGGGGAAGAGTGGCAAAAACCTCGTAACGTCCTCAAGTAGTAGTGTATATTTCCCTACCTGTGACCTTTAGCTAACCGACTCAATAATATTACATGGGGACTTGCGCTTCGACTTCAGCGGACCAAGCTACCAACCCAATTAAGGTGGCTGCCATGCCGTCAGCATCCTAACCACTCTTCAAGGCCAAACACAAGTTCTCGGCCAGAGAGTCTGCTGTGCCACACGGTGCAACAGCCAACGGGCGCATCACTGACCTTGTGATTAAAAACAAAGACCTTCGGGAGATGGAGTATGCGGATCTGTACGAACGTGTACAGAAGCTTAAGACTGGTCGCTATAGCGATGAATAGTTTCCACCAATTGACCGATCAATTGGATCGCCGGCGCTCAGCAGCAACGTCATGTGGAAGCGTCCAGATGGTTTCCTTGATGGCTAGCTAAAAATATTCGAGGGCACCATTGAGCCGAAGGACGTGAAGCAGGGTCGCCTTGGGGATTGT